>OBKM01000089.1_pt1 | contig 41054 bp, 42 predicted proteins | sample 1519691 | NCBI WGS metagenome assembly OBKM01 (sample SAMEA37050418, study PRJEB22526) | metagenome | biome: saline pan; feature: lake; material: water | place: Egypt | collected 2015 | depth 0.5 m
CCGGAAAAGTGACCTACGACCTCCACCGCCAGATCGACGGCGGCGAGAAGCTCGCTACCAGCGAGTTCGCCGACGCAGTCGTCGCCAACATCGACGACCTCGCGTGAGCGCGCACTGACGAGCAACCGTTCGTCTGCGCAGACGGTCGGATGCCGGCGGCTCGTACAACTGCGTTCGATGGCCGTATCCTGCCTCGAGGATCTCCCGATCGCCGCCGTGTTTTTGCCCACTCGCGCCGTCATTCGGGTATGGCACTCACCGTCGATCCCCCCGATCCGCCGACACTGGCGTCCGTCGACCCGAACGAGTACGAGGACGCGGAGGTCGCCGGCGGCGACTACCGTCGAGACGAACTCGAGACGTTCCTTCACGGGGGTGCGTGGGAGGAGGCGTTCGAGCAGTGGGCCGCCACGAGCGAGATGGACGAGGCCGACTGGCGGATCGTCGAGGATCTCGAACTGGTCGCGCGCTACGACTTCTTCTGGGATGACTTTGCGGACCGCGTCGGCTATCACGCGCCCGGGCTCCCAGAAGACTGGAAAGAGCGGGAGCTCCACCCCGACCTCGACTCGTGGGGGACCGTGTCGTCGATAAACGCCGGGCTCACCGAGCTGGGTCAGATCGTCTGTGAGGTCCTCAAAGCGGAGTACGTCGACTGGGAGGCGGAGTTCGAGGCGCCGGACGATCTTCCGGATTTCGAGGCTTGATCACGCTCCGCGCTGACGTGCGAGACGTTCGTCCGGATAGTCCGTACTCTCCGGAAAAACATCTCCGGCGGTCCCGCGGCCCTACGCGTTGAACAGCTCGTCGACCGCCTCGCCGGCCGTCTCGGCCGCCTCGCGGGCCACCGCGTCGGGATCCGGCGCGTCGTCCGCGTCGCCGGGCGCGTTGAGGTAGACGTCGACATCGAGGACGCCCTCCTCGAACGTCACGGTGACGTCGAGATCCGTCACGGCCGACTGGTCGTAGTACGAAAAGACGACACCTTCGGCCGCCTCCGCAGCGGTTCGAACGACTTCCTCGTCGCGCGGGCTCTCATCGCTCGACTCGTCCTCGGCCGGCATTTACGCGCCGCCCGCGCCCGGACCGCCCGGCCCCATCGGGCCGCCGCCCGCGCCGCCCTGCAGCATCTGCTGGAGCTCGCTTTGAAGCTCCTCGAACTGCTCTTGGACGCGCTGCTCCTGCTTTTCGAGCTGCTCGGCACGGACCTCGAGCGAGTCGACCTTGTTCTCCAAGTCGTCGTAGGCGCTCTCGTAATCCGTCTCGACGAGCACTTCACCGATCTCGCGGTACATGCCGGCGTCCTCGTCGACATCCTCCAACGCGTCGAGGGCGGTCTTCGACTCGTTGAGCGCGGTCTGTGCCTGCTCTTTCTGCTGTGCGACCTGCTGTGCAGTCTCCTGCAGCTCCTGCAGTTCCTCGATCTTCTCCTGTGCCTCGGGCGGCATATTACCCTGCATGGATACGACGAGGCGTCCCGGACGGAAAAACCCCCGACTTCTCCATCGACACCGAGATGTTGCGTTAGATACTGCTACACGGTTGATATCGGTGGTCTCACTGAGAGGCCGGCTGCCGAAACGCGGTGTCGCTAGCTTGGGACGCGCTCGGCGACTTCGACCAGCCGGGACCAGCTGTTGATTCCGGCGCGAAGCGCGGTGAGATCGTCGGCGGCGATTCGAACGCAAACGACGGCCCCGTCCCGGCGCACGGTCGCGGACGACCGGGGGTCGTCGATCTCGCCGACTTCGGGCGCGAGCGCGTCGGCGACGACCCGAGCGCGCCGGTCCGTCGGGTAGGAGATACGAAGAGCGGTGTCATGAGCGCGGGACATCGTCGGGGCGGTGTCGTGCTTGCGGGACATCGTCGGGGCGGTGTCGGTCAATGGAGACCGGTCACTCGACGTTGACTTCCTTGATGCCGCCGCCGCGTTCCTTCAGGAGGACGCGGTGGCCGCAGTACGGACAGCGCACGCCGCCGTACTCGTCGAGGGTGACGTCGCGCTTACAGCGGGAGCACTTGTAGCTCATCTATTCGTCTTCCGTGAGCGCTGCGCGGATCGACCGGCGCACGGTGCGGCCGCCGGGCGTCTCCGGGCGGTACGCGCCGCCGGTGAACGTCTCGCCGGTCTCCTCGTTCACCCAGATGCCGGTGCCAACGCGTTTGACGTCGTCGCCGTCGACGGTCGCGCCGCGCATCTCCTCTTCGATCTCCTGTACCCGCTTGCGAGCGATGCGGCCGTAACGGGCCCCGAATCGACCCGCACTGCCGGTGCTTCGAGCCTTGTCCTCAGCCATAGTGGCTCCTTCTACCGCCAGCGCGGGTAAAAAGGCTACGAGTCGGAACCGCCGGATTTCGGCAGTCGACCGCCGAGGACGGTCAACCACAACACTATTCACTACTTAGTAATACTACCTAGTTGTATGCACGGGTTCAACGGATTCAGCGACGTCGACGAGGCGGACGTAACGCGCGCAATAGGTGAGGAGTGGACCGACGAGTTCATGGAGTTCTCCGAGTCCGACGTGATAATCGTCGGCGGCGGCCCCTCCGGCCTGATGGCCGCGAAGGAGTTGGCCGAGCGGGGCGTGAAGGCGATGGTCGTCGAGAAGAACAACTATCTCGGCGGCGGGTTCTGGCTCGGTGGGTTCCTGATGAACAAGGTGACCGTCCGCGACCCGTCCCAGGAGATCCTCACCGATCTCGACGTGGAGTTCGAGCCCGCAGGCGGGACGGACGGGCTGTACGTCGCATCGGGCCCGGAGGCGTGCTCCGGGCTCATCAAGGCAGCCTGCGACGCGGGCGCGAAGATCCAGAACATGACGGAGTTCACGGATATCGTGATCCGAGAGGACCATCGCGTCGGCGGGATCGTGATGAACTGGACGCCCGTCCACGCGCTGCCTCGCGAGATCACCTGCGTCGACCCGATTGCCGTCGAGGCGGACCTCGTGATCGACGCGACCGGTCACGACGCCGTCGCCGTGAGCAAACTCGACGAGCGGGGCGTCCTCGACGCGCCCGGCATCCAGCACGCCAAGGAGCACAACACCGGCATGGACGCCACGGATGACGACCAGTACGGCGCGCCCGGCCACGACTCGCCCGGTCACGACTCCATGTGGGTCGACGAGAGCGAGGACGCGATCGTCGAACACACCGGGCTCGTCCACGACGGGCTCGTTGCGACGGGTATGGCGACCGCGACCGCCTACGGCCTTCCGCGAATGGGGCCGACGTTCGGCGCGATGCTCGTTTCCGGAAAACGGGCCGCACAGGTCGCGCTTGACGAACTCGGCGTCGACGCCGGAGACGTCTCGCTGTCGGACGCCTCGCAGGCGACACCCGCGGACGACTGAAACCGCGACGAGCCAAGCAGTTCCGTGCTCGCGCCCGGCCGAACGCTACTCGGACAGGCTCCGACGACGCCTTTTTGCGTCTCTGCAGCGGATATCAGGTATGTACTGGCGGGGCCACGTCGGACTCGGACTGCTGGCGTACGCGCCGGTCGCGGGCGTCGTCCTCGGCAGCGGGGAGTTCGGACTGGCGGTCGTCGGCGGACTGATCGCGATCACCGTCGCCCCGCTTCCGGACGTCGACCAGTCGCTGCCGATCCCGCACCGCGGCCCGACGCACACGCTCGCGTTCGCGGTCGCAGCGGGCGTCGTCGCCGCGCTGGCGGCCACGGTCGTGCTTGCGGCCGGCGCGGGCGCCGGCGTCCCGCCGTGGACCCCCGCGTTCGTCGGCGGCGTCGTGACGCTGACGCTGTGTTCCCATATCGCGGGCGACGCGCTTACGCCGATGGGGATCCAGCCGTTCCGACCCCTCTCGGGGTTTCATCTCACCCTGGACCTGACTCCCGCGAAGAACCCCCGCGCGAACTACCTGTTCCTCGCCGTCGGCGTCGCCGCGCTCGGGACGGTCGTTGCGCTCACCGCCACGGGGTGAACAGCCGTGCGTCGAACCGGTCGGCACGGACGAGTCCGACGCCGAACGCGACGGCGACGACCGCGGGAACGAGGTTCCCGAACCAGAGGTTGATCGCTCCCCAGAGGATCACGAAGCTCACTAGATCGTCGAGCATGAACTCACAGTTCGCGAGTCGCTCGCGGAGGGCGGCCATATCGAACGCGCGGTCGAGCGCGACGACGGCGACGGTCGCCGACAACACCCAGCCCGCGTAGTTCGAGAGGGGAACGCCGTAGAACGCGCCGCCGCCGAACTCCCAGAAGCCGAGCGCGACCGCGCCGGGATCCAACACGACGTCCATCGTGACGACGGCAGCGATCACGGCGAGCAGTCGAATCCACCCGACTGCGGCTCGCGACCCGGCCAACAGCAGATACAGCAGGTACGCGTTCATCACGAGCGGGATGAAAAACACCGGCAGCGCCAGCGGCACGCCGCCGAGCATCGGCCCGAGACTGATCGTGTACTCGAAGCTTCCGTACGGCCACCCGGTCCGAACGCCGACGTGCTCGATGAGATACGTGTACGCGATCAACAGCCCGATCCAGCCGACCGCGCGCCGGTCGAGAAGTGGTAACACGCCGACGATGAGCGGGGAGCGCATGACGAGCACGCCGAACAGGACGAACCACGGGTTGAACGCGAGGGGGTCCGGTACCCAACCCTCCGCGCTGCCGACGAGCGTGATCGCCCCGACGACCGGGAACAGCACCGCGATGGTGAACCGATTCTCCCGGACGACCCGGTCGAGCAGGCGCTCCGCCTCGTCGCGCGTCGCGGGCAGCGTCTCGCGGACCGACCGGCGCGCCTCGGCGGACGACGTGGCGTCGGAGTCACCGGCAGCCGAGCGAGTGCCGGAGTCGGCGGTCGCCGTCGATCCCGCATCGTCGCTCGTCATCCGAGCACCTCCCAGATCGGATACACCCGCCAGAGACCGCCCATCGCAAGCAACGTCCCGACGACGGTGTTGAGCGCCGGGAACCACCAGTACGCGCGGGCGACGTCCACCGACGAGACCGCAACCCACGAGACGAAAAGCGGGTACGCGGCGAGCAGCGCTCCAAGCCGGAGATCGAGGGTCGCGAACGCGATCGCCGCCGCAGTCCAACAGGCGAGACAGTAGACGTACGTCCGCGTCTCGCCGAGCACGGTCGCAGTCGTCCGGATCCCGGCTGCCCGGTCCGGATCGATGTCCGGGATCGCCGAGAACGTGTGCATCCCCATCGTCCACAGCCACGCGCCGACGAGCGCGGCGAGCGGCGGATGTGCGCCCGCAACCGCCGCGTACGCCGCCGCGCCGGGGAGGATGTACAGACCGTTCGAAACCGAGTCGGCGAGCGGCGTCGTTTTAAATCGCAGCGGTGGTGCACTGTATCCGATCGCGAGCACGAAAAAGCCGGCGAGATACGGCCACGCGACCGCCGGCGTGATCGCGAAGGTTCCCAGTCCGAGGAGTCCGGACCCCACGACCGCCGCGACGACGAGCCGGTCCCCCTGCCACCGGCTCTCGCGGTCCTCCTTTTTCGGGTTTATCTCGTCGATGTCGGCGTCGTACACGTCGTTGACGCCGTATAAAAGCACGTTTGCCGGAAGCAGAAAGTACGCCGCCAGCGCGACGGTCGTCGGCGTGAACAGCTCGCCGACATCGGAGATTCCGTACGTCACGCCGACGGCGACCGGGCCGGCGAGATACAGCCAGAACCGCGGACGGGACAGCACGAGGAGGTAGCGAAGCCGTTCGCGAATCTCGTCGCTCCCGTCGGCGATCTCCCGGTCAGTCTCGTTCGTGGCTCCTTCGTCGGAGCCGTCGTTGCTCATTTGCACGGCTCTCAGATCGTTTCCGAGATGCGTTCGGCAGTTAGCTGTCCGCTTATCAGGCACATCGGCACCCCGATTCCCGGCGTCGTCGTCGCCCCGGTGAAGTAGAGCCCGTCGACGACGGTGGAGGCGTGTGGCGGCCGGAACAGCGACGTCTGTCGCAAGGTGTGCGCGAGCCCGAGCGCGGAGCCCCGATAGCTGTTGTACCGGTCCGCGAAGTCGTCGACACAGAACGTCTCCTCGACGACGATCCGGTCTCGGAGATCGGTTCCCGTGTTCTCGGCGATGTCGTCGAGGACGAGATCCCGATACGTGTTACGAAGCTCCGGGGTGTCCTCCAACCCCGGCGCGATCGGCACGAGGGCGAAGAGGTTGCTGTGTCCCTCGGGCGCGACCGTGTCGTCGGTTTTCGACGGGACACAGAGGTAGTACGCCGGGTCGTCTGGCCACGCGGGGTCATCGAAGATCTGTGCGAAATGCTCGTCCCACGCGGTCGGCAACACGAGCGTGTGGTGTGCCAGCTCCTCGACGTCCCCTTCAACGCCGAGATACAGGAGGAACGCCGACGGCGCGTACGTCCGCGACGCCCAGTACTCGTCGGTGTACTGTCGCTTGCTCGGCGGAAGCAGCTCCCGCTCCGTGTGTGCGTAGTCGGCGTTGGAGACGACCAGGTCGGCGAGATACCGGTCGCCGGTTGTCGTGTCGACTGCGAACGCGCCACGGCGACCCTCTATCGCCGTCACCTCGGCGTCAGTGACGAACTCGACGCCGAGATCCTCGCCCAGTTCGACCATGCCGTCGACGACCGCGCCGACCCCGCCGTCCGGGTAGTACACGCCCATGTTGAAATCGACGTGGCTCATCAGGTTGTACAGCGCGGGCGTGTTCGTCGGCGACCCGCCGAGAAACACCAGCGTGTACTGCATCAGCTGCTGGAGCTTCGGATGTGAGAAGTACCCCTCGACGTGTCCCTGCATCTTTCCCAGAAGCGAGAGCCCCCACGAGTAGCGGAGCACGTCGAGGTCGACGTAGTCGCGCAGCCGTGGACGATCCTCGTACACGAAATGTTCCATCCCGACCTCGTACGTGTACTCGGACTTTTCGAGATAGGCGTCGAGCGCGTCGGCCGCGCCCGGCTCGTACGACTCGAACAGCTCCTTGTTCCGTTCCAGATTCGGAAGCACGTCGACGCTGTCGCCGTCCTTCCAGAACACGCGGTAGTGCGGGTCGAGATGCGTCAGTTCGTAGAACTCCTCGGGCGACCGCCCGAAATGACCGAAGAATCGCTCGAACACGTCCGGCATGAGATACCACGAGGGACCCATATCGAACCGGAATCCGTCGATCTCCAGACGGCTCGCGCGTCCACCGAGCTGTTCGTTCTTCTCGAGGAGGGTGACATCCGCGCCGGCGTCGGCGAGGTAGCACGCCGTCGAGAGCCCGCCGAATCCACCGCCGATAACGACGACGGACTGACCAGCTACGCCGTCGGTGTCCGGGACCGCGTCCATACTCGATCCGTGGGGCGGAGACGGTATAAATACCTGCCAGACGATGTCGGTCGGTGTGCGGAGACGATGCCAGTGGGTACGCCTAAGTCCGTCTCGCCCGTACGTTGGAACATGGATTCGACGGTCGCGATCACCGGTGCGACGAGCGGGATCGGGCGGGCAGTTGCGAAGGCGTTCGCCGACGAGGGGGCGTTCGTTGCGCTCTGCGGACGCGACGGGACCGCCGTCGACCGGACGGTCGCGGAGTGTACCGAGGACGGCAGCGACGGCAGCGCTTGGGGAGCTCGCGTCGACGTCCGTGACGAGTACGACCTCGAACGGTTCTTCGAGAACGCTGCCCGCAAGGGTGACGCGATCGACGTCGTGTTCGCGAACGCGGCCGTCTTCCACGGCGTGCCCGGCGAGAGCCCGATGGAGGACGTCCCTTACACCCGGTTCGACGACACGATCCGAACGAACGCTCGCGGCGTCTTCGCGACGATCCGCGAGGCGCTCCCTCACCTCGCCGAGGAGGCCCGGATCATCGTTCCGTCCGGCTCGGTCGCCCACGAGTCGAAGGCGGGGATGGGAGCGTACGCGGTCTCGAAAGCCGCGGCCGAGGCGGTCGCCCGTGGCTTCGCGGCCGACATCGACGCGACGGTCGGCGTCGTCGATCCGGGACTCGTCGCGACCGACCTCACGGGAATGGAGAACGCACGGAGTCCGGAGAGCGTCGCGCCGCTTTTCGTCTGGGCCGCGACCGACGCACCACCGGCTGATCTGAACGGCGAGCGGCTCGGACTTCGGGAGTGGAAGCAGGCGACGCGCTGATTACTTTTTCTCCGTCGAGCCACCCGCGGACGACACTCCGCCGTCGGCGGCGGGTAGGTTGGTTTTCGATTCCACGTCGTCTGCTGGACCGGTCTCAGCGACCGGCTCCGAGATGCTCGGTGCGGACGCCTCGCCTGCCGATCTCTCGTCAGTCATCGGAGCCGCGTCACCCTCGGCAGCTGCATCCGTCTCGAACTGCTCGACGAGCGAACGTAGCTCGTCGGAGCGATCCGAGAGCGACTCGGCGCTGGTAGCGATCTGTTCGATTGCCGCGGTCTGCTCTTCGGCGGCCGCGGAGACGTTCTGGGCCTCGGCGGCCGTCTGCTCGCTCACGCTCGAGACTTCGTCCACCATCGCGACGATATCCTGCGTGGAGTCGGCCTGTTCGTCCGTCGCGTCGTTGATCGACTGGATACTCGCGTTGGCGTCGGAGACCTCCTCAACGATGGCTTCAAGCGTTTCGACCGTTTCGTCGACGGTCTCACGCCCTTCCTCGATGTCGTCTTCCATCGCGAACATATCCTCGGCAACCGACTCGGTGGATTCCGAGACGCCCGAGATCAGACGCTCGACCTCCGTCGTTGCCTCCGCGGTCTCCTCGGCGAGATCCTTTACCTCGCGAGCGACCACCGCGAACCCCTCGCCAGCCTCGCCCGCTCGGGCCGCCTCGATCGACGCGTTGAGCGCGAGGATGTTCGTCTGGTCGGCGATATCGTCGATCAGATCGACGATCTCACCGATCTGACGGACCTCCTCTTGAAGCGTGGACACCTCGTCGATGGTGGTTCCCATCTCCGCCTCGATCCGATCCATCCGGTCGATCGCAGACCGGGCAACCTCTTGACCATCAGTGCCGAGTTCCACCGCGCTATCGGCCTGTACAGCCGTCTCGTTCGTCGAGGAGGCGATCTCCTCGACGGTCGCTGAAAGGTCGTTCAGCTCCCCGGCTGCCGTCGAGAGGTTCCGCTCCTGACGCTCGGTGCCCGCCGAGATCTCCTCGACGCTTTCGGCGACCTCCACGCTCGTCGACTCGACCTCCTCGGCGGAGGCGGTCACCTCGGAACTCTGCTCACCGACCGTCTCCGCAGCGTCCTGAATCGTCACGACGAGCGACTCCATCTCAGCCAGCATCTCGTTGAGCGACTCACCGATCGACTCCATCGCGTCGCTTTGACTCTCGGTGTCGAGTCGGCGCGTCAGATCGCCGTCGGCTGCGGCGTCGATCGCATCGCCGTAGTCGTCGGCTTTCTCCTCGAGATGCGCCGTCAGCTGTTTTGCCTCCGCTCTGGCCGTCTCAGCTGCCTCGGCCTGCCGTTCGGCCTCCTCCAGCTGGTTGCGAAGCGTATCGCGGAGCCGCGTCAGAAGCGTCAAAAGCTGACCGAACTCGTCGGTGCGTGAGCCGTCGATGTCGACGTCCAGATTACCGGATTCGATCTCCTCAGCGTACACCCGCATCCGGTCGACGGAGCCGTTCACGTCGCGCGAGACGACGACCCCGACCGCGCCGAGCCCGACGACCGACACGGCGATCAAAAGCAGGACGCTCCGTGTCACATCGCCGACGGTGCCGTACACACCGCTTTCGGGTGCGCCAACCGTGACGACCCACGGTTTGGTCTCCACGGGAACGGACGCGACGACGGCCGTATCGTCCGCGATGCGTTCGTCACGATCGTTTGCAACGACGTCGACGCGCGACTCAGTCACCACGGTGTCGAGGTGCGGAAGTTCCTCTCGGAGGAAGTACTCGTCGAGGATGGCGTCGGTGTTCTCGGCGAGCATTACCTCACCGGTTCGCGTCGAGACGACTTCGATCTGCCCGCCGTCTACCGGCGACTCGAGCAGCTCGGCACGATCGCCGAGATCCGTGGTGACGACGATCGCGTGCGACTCCCGTCCTTCGACGGGACTCATGAACGCGAGCTGTGTGCTCGAATCCGCCTCGTACGGCTCGAACGACCGAACGTCGTCGTGACCGTCAAATGCGTCCGGGCCGACGACCCACGGCCGATCACCGGGATGCTGATGTTCGTGCAGCCGCTCGGCGCTCACCTCGATGCGTTCCTCCTCCATGTCGTAGTAGTGAACATCCTGCACGTGGTCCGGCAGGAGATCTCGATTTCGCTGGAGCTCGCGACGCATCTCGGCTTCGTACCCGTTCGTTACCGACTGCGTCGACGAGAGCCGAAGCGCGTCGTCGTTACGATCCCGAACGAACGCATCGATACCCTCCGCCTCACGTTCGGCGGTGTTGATAAGCGTATTCTCGGCGTCCGTTTCGACGCTCGTTTCAACTTGATCGAGAGTGAGAAATCCGACCGTTAGCAACGCGGCGGTGACGACGAGCACTGCTGCACCGATTTTAAACACGTACCGGCCCCGGAGGCGATCGTATATCCGCCTGTAGAGGGGATCGGTCTGGTCCGTTGGCATATGATTTGGACGAATCAGATCCGGCGTATAAATTTCAGTCTCGGATTATCATTATTGATTCTTTGGTGTTAAACTCGGTGGAGAACTCCGAAGCACTCTACCTGTTCCGACGGACGGTGACCGAACGAACCGACGAGTATCGGGTACAACGAGCGGAGCGCCTTCCGACCGCTTAACAATGATGAGGCGGCCAGAGCCCCCGTGTTCCGACGAACCGCCGCACGGGGGAACGCGGGTGTGTGGTGCGGTCCCGTGCGTATCTCGCCGTCACGCGTGTCCGAGCAACCAGTCGGACGACGGTCACACGCATCACCTGTTCGCCCCTCTCGTGTAACTTCCGTTACCGGCGTTCGAGCCGGTCGCCGACGGTGACTGACGGCGGATCGGTCGCCATCGCAGCGACCGCGTCCATAAACGCCGTCCGATAGCTCGCCGGTCCCGACGGCTCCGTCTCCGCCGCCAGCTCGCCGGCAACTCCATACGCGATCGTTCCGACCAGTCCCGCGGCGGTCGTGTCGGGAACTGGAGCGTTGGTCTCGCGGGTTAGCGCCGCCACCGTCGCCAGCGTGCTCGTGAGCATACAGCCCGAACCGACGAACGTTCCCATCCGCTCGTGACCGACATCGAGCTCGTACGCGGTTTCGCCGTCCGCAACGACGTCCGTCTCGCCGGAGACGACAACGACGGCGTCCGTTTCCTCGACCAGCGCCTGCGCCGTCTCTGCGACGCCCGTCGCTTCGCCAACCGACTCAACCCCTCGCACCGCCGCCTCCTCGCCCGCGAGTCCCTTGATCTCGCCGGCGTTCCCCTTGATGACATCGAAAGTGACTGCGTCGAGCAGGCGTCCGACCGACTCGATTCGATGCGGTGTCGCACCGTACCCGACCGGATCGAGCACGACCGGCACGTCGGCCTCGTTTGCTCGCCGCCCGGCGTCGATCATCGCGTCGATCTCCGAGACCGACGCGGTACCGGTGTTGATCACGAGCGCGTCGGCACCGGCAGCCATGTCGCCCGCCTCCGCCGGAGCGTTCGCCATCACGGGGAGCCCACCCCAGTGAAGCGTGACGTTGGCCGTCTCGCTCGTCGTCACGTCGTTCGTGAGGTGGTGAACGAGCGGCGACGCCTCGGGAAGTGCCGACAGCGTCTCACGGAGTATTCTCCCATCGATCGGCAGCTCATCGGACATCCGTAACCACCTCCCGAAGCTCCCGCGTCGCAGCAGCCGGATCGTCGGCCGTCGTGATCGCGGAGATCACCGCCACACCTACGGCTCCCGCCTCGACGACGGCAGCGGCGTTGCCGGCATCGATGCCGCCGATTCCGACGATCGGGAGCTCAACAGCCTCTGCTATCGCCCGGATTCGCTCGGGACCGACGCCGTTCTTCCCCCCGTCGACGTCCTTCGAATCGGTGCCGTAAACGGCCCCGACGCCGAGGTAGTCCGCGCCGGCGGTCTCGGCCGTCCTCGCCTCCTCGACCGTCGCCGCCGAACAGCCAACTACTGCGTCCGAATCGAGCTGATCTCGAGCGATCTCGACCGGAAGATCCGACTGGCCGAGATGCACTCCGTCCGCGGCGATAGCCCGGGCGAGATCGATCCGATCGTTGACGATCAGCGGCACGCCGGCTTCATCGGTGAGATCGCGAAGTCGGATGCCCAGACGGTACCGGCGGCGAGCGTCCATTCCCTTCTCGCGGAGCTGAACAGCGTCGATGCCGTGTTCGAGCGCCTCCTCCACGACGGAAACCGTGTCACGTCCCGGAGAGTGGCTCTCCTGTGTCACGAGATACGTACCCCACGTCGACGGATCCATGGGTGGTAGTATCCGGTGGTCGTGAGAAAACGGTTCCGCTTCACGGAGCTGGTCGGACGCTCGGTCCCCGTTCGAACGAGGCGCGAGCCGGTCAGTCGTCGGCGACCGACTCGACCATCTCGACGCTTCCGGTGAGCTGGCGGTGGACGTACGGGATGTCGATCCCCTCCTCGTCGAACGCCTCCTTGACCGCCTGCACGTACTCCGAGCGAACCCTGACGAAATCGCCACGGCCGGGTTCGGAGATCCACCATCGTGCCTGAAGACCGACGTCCGAGTCCCCGAGCTCGACGAGCCGTACCGACGGTTCCGGCTCGTCGAGGATGTCGTCGTGTTCGACCGCCTTTTCGATGATGATGTCCGTCGCTCTGTTGATGTCATCGTCGTAGCCGATTCCGAACACGAACTTCTGTCGGAGCGTGTCGTACGCGACGGGGTTCGTCACCGCGTTGTTCGCGAGGTCACCGTTCGGGACGGTGATTCGTTCGTTGTCGAACGTCCGGATGCGCGAGACTCGCAGATCGATGTCTTCGACTCGGCCCGCGTTTCCGTCCCACTCGATCCAGTCGCCGACCTCGAACGGCTTGTCCTTCAGGATGAAGATTCCGGCGACGAAGTTTCCGAGGAGCTCCTGCGCGGCGAACCCGACTGCGAGCGCGAGCGCGCCTCCGAACACGGCGAACGCGGAGAGAAACGCGCCGTACCCGGCGACGGTGAAGGCGATCGCTATCGCCGCGACCCACACGATCGCGTTCGCGACGCTCGTCCCGAGACTCCGCACGACCTCGTCGAACCCCTTCGATCCGAGCATGCGACGAACTGCCGGAACGAACAGGGACTTTCCGAGCAGGAGCACGGCGACGAACCCGACGACGAACGCGACGATCGACACTGCGATTCCGCCGATATCGACCGTGTTCGCGATCCCGCCGATCTGTAGTGGTACCATCGCCGTCATGTTCGGATTGCTATTTAAAGAAACTACTGGCAGCGCAGTTCGTTACGCGTGGTACTCGACGTGGGGTGCTGCGGGTAACGGCCCGTCTTTCGATGCGACGGCGCGGAGTCGTCGACCGTGCGGATCATCACGACGGAGCCGGTCGACGATCGTCTTCGACAGCCACTCGGCCGGGCCGGCCGGGGCCGCAGCGACCGGCGCATCCGTTGGTCGGAACTCGTCCGGGAGATACGGTGCATGGGTCGGAAGCCGTTCGGTGAGTGGCACGTCTCCGAGCTCCGCGATCCGACGGAGCTCCTCGAGCGCCGGCCACTCGTACGCGGGATTGATGTAGTCATCGGTTACCGGGGAAACTCCACCGAGGTCGTCGACTCCGCAGTCGAGGAGGTCGGCGGCGGGAGAGAGGTTCGGCGGCACTTGGACCGACACCGACGGCGGCAGCGCCGCTCGAGCCATCGCGACTGTCCGCCGAACCACGTCGATATCCGGCGTCTCGAAATCCGAGCGCTCGTTCGAGACGACGTTCTGGACGATCACCTCCTGCACGTGGCCGTGCCGCTCGTGGAGTTCTCTGATCGCAAGCAGGCTCTCGGCGCGGTCCCGCCACGTCTCGCCGATCCCCACGAGAATCCCCGTAGTGAAGGGGACGCCCCGTCGACCCGCCGCCCGGATGGTGTTCAGGCGCTGTCCTGGCGTTTTTCGACGGCCCCCCTCGTGGGCGTCGACATCGGCAGTCGTCTCGAGCATCACGCCCATCGAGGCGTTCACCTCCCGGAGCCGGTCGAACTGTCGTTCCGTCAGATCACCGGGGTTTGAATGCGGGAGCAGCCCCTCCTCTAACGCGATCTCACAGGCCCGATACAGGTACTCGTGGATCGAGTCGAACCCCCACGTCTCCAGCTGTCCGTGGATCTCCGTGTAGCGGTCGTCCGGGTCATCGCCGAACGTGAACAGCGCCTCGGTGCAGCCGGCGTCCGCTCCGATCCGACACCGTTCACGCACCTCCTCAGGGCTCAGTAGCGTCGCCTCTCCGGGCAGATCGTAGTACGTACAGTACGTACAGGTGTACCGGCACGCGGTCGTCAGCGGAATGAAGACGTTGCGAGCGAACGACAGCCGCGAGGCTCGGTCGACGTCGTCCGGCGTTACCGAGAGCAGCCGCTCGACGTCCGTCTCGTCGACGGTGATCTCGATTTCGTACTCGTCTCCGGCCGGGAACACGCTTGTCCGTCCGCGTTCGGACCACTAAAACCCTCGCTGTCGACGAAGACGGCCCCGCCCCGAACGACGATGAGTCATCGAGCGAGGCGAAATGGCAGCGCTGACCGACGCCCCGCTCGACCGTGCCTCGGCGGCTGTGACGGCCTCTCTCTCGGTGTCACCGACCGATGCCGACTCGTCCATCCGACCGGTCGAGCCCGAATCCGGCGGTCCGAAGCCACTCGGCGGCCCGACCGTCGGCGTGGACGAGCACTTCCACGAGATCCGCCGGCGTGTCGACGTCGCTCGCGAGACGATGTGAGTCGAACGCGTGAACGGTCGCATCGATGTCGGCTGCGATCCGCAAGTGGTCGAGGTACGACGCACCGTGGTAGTCGACGCGGAACGCCGGATCTCGAACGACGAGCGCGTTGGTCCCACCACCTCGGCCCGGCGCGATGACGACGTCCCCAGTAGCGTCGAAAAAGCGGCCGAGAACGTCCGGTGTCGCCAGTGCGAGATCGGCCATGACGACGGCAGTCGGTGACGAATCCACGGGATCGACGCCGCTCGAGGGGACACCTGCCTCGAAAGCATCGTTGATCGCCGTCGTTAATGGCCGGGAGTCGACGGTGACGGGAACGTCGATCGGAGTCGAAACCTCGACCGGTGCCGTCGAGAGCACGTGCGGAGTGGCTCCACAGGCGCTCACGGCGTCGACGACGTCCACGAGCATCGCGCGGGCGAAGGAGCCGCGTTCGTCGGGAGCGAGCACCTCGGATAGTCGCGACTTCGGGTCAGCAGCCGAGAACGGGACGAGAACCTCCATCCGGGGAGTCGGTTAAAACAGCGACTCGAGTTCGTCCTGGTCGTCGCTGACGAGATTATCGAGATTCTCCTCGCTCTCCTCGCGGATCTCGTCGAGGTTATCCTGAGCCTCGATAGCCACCTGCTGAAGCTCCTTGATACGAGGCACGTTCGTGACGCCCGCAAGGAGGATCACGGTCGCAACGAAGCCGGCACCGCGATACGGATAATCACCACCGCGTACCTCCATCGAGCCGGTCTGCTCTTCGAGCCACTTCCGACCGCGTTCGATTCCCTTCCGATTCAGGTACTCCGGCGGTCCGGCGAGCACGAGCAACGCCCGTTCTGCACCCTCGATCTCACAGGGGAGCGTAAGCCGACCGAGTGCCGCCTTCCGGACGAGACTCGTGATGCGGTTCGTCGTGTGAGCGCTGTCGAGTTCGTCGCCCCCATCGTCGTTTCGGAGCCGAGAGAGCAGACCGCCGGAGGAACGCTCTTCGACCTCCTCCTCGGCGTAGCCAACCGTCGAGACGCCACCTCCGGCAAGCGTGTTGATGATCTCCGAGGAGTCGACGACGCTCTCGGCAACCTCTTGACCCTGCTGGATCTCGCCGGCACCGAAGAGGATACCGAACCGCCGAACGATCTCCTCGTTGATCTGCTCGTAGCCGCCCTGCACGGACTCGCCGGTTTTCCGCCAAGCGTCGTTGTCGAACACCATCAGGTTGTCCACTTCGCGGACGAACGTCTGGAACGACCGGGCCGCGTTGAGCGTGTAGATGCCACCCTCATCGCTTCCCGGAAGGATCCCGAGGCCGTACACCGGCTCGGTGTAGATCCGTTTGAGGTGTTTCGCCAGCACCGGCGCGCCACCCGACCCCGTACCGCCGCCAAGTCCGGCGACGACGAGGAACGCGTCGACCTCGTGGACGGGGATCGAATCGATCGCGCCCTGTACTTCGTCGATATCCTCCTCGGCAATCTCGGCTCCGAGCTCGTTGTCGGCACCGACGCCGTGACCCTTCACGCGCGACTGGCCGATGAGCACGCGCTGATTCTCCGGGATGTGCTCGAGCCCCATGAGGTCCGCTTTGGCCGTGTTCACCGCCGCTGCCGCGCGCACGATCTCGGACCCCGTCCGCTTGTCGTACTCCAAGAACTTGTCAACGACTTTACCCCCTGCCTGTCCGAATCCGATCATTGCGAGTTTCATTGTATGCCCCGTTTGTCTTTGGAAAAAACACAGATGGATGTGGAATATAAGGCTTCTGATGGGGTTACCATCTCTGAGATCCACACCGACGGCCCGTGAACGACGCTATACTGGCGTGTGACGCTCATGAGACGCCCAGATACTCGGCTAGCGTCGTCATCTCGGCCTCGTCGATCCCGAACGCGCCGATATCGTTGTCGGCAGTCGTGTTGTCGAACTGTAACGATCGGTACTGGTCGGGCCCCATCGGGAACCCCGGAACCGCACCGAGCACCGTGAGCCCGACTTTGGCGAGCGGCATCGGGAGCGGCACGATCCGTACGCCCTTCCGTTCCGCCTCGTACACGAGATTCGTCACATCACGGAGCGTGAGCTTCTCCGGTCCGCCGATCTCGTACGTTTCGCCCGCGTGCTCGTCGTCGTCAACCATTGTGATCAACATCGGTACGAGGTCCTCGACGTAGATCGGCTGGAAACGAGTCGTGCCACCCCCCGGGAGGGGGTACATCGGAACCCCCGGCGCGAACATCCCTTTCAGCCGTTTGGTGAACGAGACGAACTCGCCACCCTCACCGAAGACGACGGACGGACGGACGATCGTCCAGCCGAGGTCGCTTTCTCGAACGATCGCTTCCGCCTGGCCTTTCGCGCGGATGTACGCCGTCGCACCGTCCGGATCCGCACCCAGCGCGCTCAGTTGGATGAACCGGTCCACATCGTTCGCTTCCGACGCGCGAACCAGATTCTCGGTGCCGCCACGGTGGACCGTATCATGCATCTCGTTCCCCCCCTTCGGCTCGAAAAGCGGCGAGAGCGCGACGAGGTTCACCACTGCGTCGTGGCCGTCGACGACCGGTTCGACCGAGTCGTACGCGGTAACGTCGCCCACCGCGCTCGCGACGCCGTCGGGCGTGTCCGCCGGTGAGCGGGAAAGTGCCGTCACCTCATGGCCCGCATCGGCAAGCCCTCGACACAGGTACGACCCGATGAAACCGGTCCCGCCGGTTACCAGCACCTTCATGCAACCGCAAACGGGAGGATCAACCGTAAACTTACCGCGATGTCAGACGGGCGTATGACGGATACGCCCCTGAGAGACGATCCCGAACCAAAATCGAATTATAGGTGATCCCGGACCCAATCGACTTATCCCACATCACGCCCGAACGCCACCATGCTGATCACGCTGGAGGGGCTCGACGGGAGCGGAAAAACGACGGTCTGGAAGGCGCTTCATGACGTGTACCCCGACGCGACGTTTACCCGGGAGCCGACCGAGAGCTGGTACGGTGAGGCCGTGCGGCGGTCGATCGAGGACGACGAGGCGGATCCACTCGCGGAGCTATTTTTATACACCGCCGACCACGCGAACCACCTCGCGACCACGATCCGACCCGCCCTCGAAGCGGGAGATCTCGTGGTCTCGGACCGGTACTCGGACTCCAGGTTCGCCTATCAGGCCGCGTCGCTGGCGAAAAGCGATCTCGACATCGCCCGACCGCTGGAGTACGTCCGAGGCGTCCACGACGCCTTCTCTCGGCCACCGGATGCGACGATCTATCTCGACATCGAACCGGGGACGGCCGTGAAGCGATCCGGACGAACGGACAAGTTCGAACGCGACAGCTACCTTGCTGCCGTCCACGCAAACTACGAACGGCTCATCGAGGCCGAGCCCGACCGGTTCGTTCGTGTCGACGCCACGCGGCCTCCGGAGGCGGTCACCGAACGGGTGGAGACGGTTATCTCGCGACTCCTCGAGACGGAGTGAACGGCGCGATCACCGAGTGTCCGGCAGTTCGTACTCCTCCGGCGGCGGCACGTACAGGTAATCGATCGTCGCACCGAGCACGACGGGAAGGAACACGAGAAGGCCGAACACGGCTGCCGGACTCCCGAGGTCGACGCCGACCCCGACTCCGAGCACGCCGGTGAACAGTAGCGTCGACCCGAACAGTACCATCGGACTCAACACCGCCGTGTACACGATCCACCCCCACGTCGTCGACAGTCGCAGCCGAAAAAAGCGTGTCAGCACGCCCGCGATCAGCGTGTGAACGGCGACGAGCCCGACGAGCAGGGTGAACCCGATCAGCGCGAGCATGGTTGACGTAGGATCCGCCAGCATTTCCGCCTATCGGACGACCGCTCCAGCCCGACCGATGGTTTATAACCGATTCCGAGCCAGTCCCGCCGTGGTTTGAGATCCGCTCCGGCTCGGTCGAGGCGGGTGTGTGGGAGGCCGACCGGAGAACCGACGCGTTTCCCACCTGTTCGCCACGTTGGTGGTTCACAGCGTGCCACCGCTACCCTGTGCCCGGGCTGTAGAGAGCAGTCCGGCAACCGGGTCGACGTACTCGTATCCCGGGATCACCCCCTGCACGTACGTTCCCTCGACGAAGTCGATCAGTGCGCTCGCGTCGTCGACGGCGAGCCGTTCGTTGATCTCCTCGAAAACGTATTGCACCGTAATCCCGCCGTCGTTTCCGGACACCTCGGGGTCGAACTCGTGGTCGCCTCGCGTGACTCCGCCCACGTCGACGACGCGTCGCTCGAACGTCTCCGCCCATCCGTCTTCGACGACGTCCGCGACGTGATCGGCGGTTACGGCAGACAGGACCGGGACGCGAACGGTCACCTCGAACCGACACCGACCACTCTCAGCGGGCTCGACGGCGACATCGCCGTCGAACGCCGTTGTCGCCGACGTCCACTCCCGATCGGCTGACTGCTCGAAGGATCCGTGATCGGCGAACGCACGAACGACGCGATGCGGTAGCTCGCTCATACTCGACGGAACGGGCCACGCCCTCAAAAGAACGCGGTGTCGGAACTGTCACCGGTTCGACGTTCGTCGCCGCAGTCGCTCCGCCGGCAGTACGTCCGTCCCGAACGTCGGAGCCTCATCACCGGCGAGTCGTGACACGATCGTTCGAGACTGGTGACGTTTGGTCGAGAACGAAGGAGTCACGGCGTGAGCCGACCGACGGACACCCACTCGACGTCGTCCCCGTCGGTCAGTGCGAACACCATCTCCTTGCGAACGCCTCCGGCGAGACGAACGTCCAGCGAGAGCTCACGCGGCGCGAACGCGTGGTCGGGCGCGACGACGCGAACGAGCTGCTCCGAGTGAGGAAGCTCCTCGACCGTCTCGACGTCGAGGTACGTCCTGAAGTCGGCTCCAAATTTGAACCCCGTTTTAGGAACGACCGATCGGTCGCGGAGTCGCTCATACACGGTTAACCGCCGGTCGAATCGATCGCCCTCGACCGCCCGACCGCGTGACCGGATCGCTGCAGCACCGGTACCCCGCTGACCGTCGTCGTTCGATCGCGAAAGCGACAACGATCCCCGCCTCGCGAGCGACGCGGCTTCGATCAGCGAGAGCTGGACGGCATTCTCGACCGCCGCCGCGCGTCCGGTCAGCGGTTGCCCGTAAAAGCCGCGCTCGTAGAGTTCGTTCGGGGCGTTCCAGACGATGACTCGGTCGTCAAGAAGAACGCCGGTGAGATCCGTCGGCGGCTCGTACGCGGTCGTTCCACGAATATCCGGCGTCGTCGCGGTAAAGTACGTAATGTCGCTCTCCTCGTCGACGACGGCGAGCGTTCTGTCGACCACGCCGGATGCGGGGATCGGCTCGCGTTCGCCGACGATCCGGACCGGATACAACACGTTCCCCGTGTCGGGCGTCGACCCACGCTCGTACGCGATGAGGTCGACATCGTCGCCGAAATCAGCGTCGCTGCCGGGCCAGCCATCGCGTGTCGGCGATAAGTAAAACCCACGGTCACGGAGGTCGGCATACACGAGATACCGCACGGCAAATCGGTTGGTGGCCGCGGCGCTGTCGACGAAGAATCGCTCGAACTCGACCGCCGGACCGTCTCCGTCATCGAGCACGACGCGGGCGAGGTCGCCGCGGAACAGCAGGTGGGCAGCCTCGATCCGCGAGAGTTCGATCTCGTTTCCCGAAAGCGGGCGGCCGTATCCCCGGGAGTCGTAGAACCGCTGTCGTGCATCACCGCCGACCCGAACGACGCCTCCGCGGAGCTTCCCGGTCGGCTGCATCCTCACTTCCCCCAGAACGGGTCCCGTTTCCGTCGCGTGTCGAGATACGACGAGAGCGCCTCGCGCTCGTCTGCCGTTATCTCCTCTCTGAGTTCCTGCTCCAAGATCTTGGCATGCTTCTCCGGTAGCTCCGTCCAGAGGGTGTCACCCTCCTCGATGCCGCGACCGATGGTCGGCCCGTCGATGGCGATGCTTACCCGCTCGCCGGCACGGGCCTCATCGACGTCGTCTCCCTGCTTTTGAATTCCTGAGAGCGATCCGACGCGCTCGAACTCGTTCCCGTCGAAGTAGCCGACGTTTCGGTTGTTCTGCAGCGTCCCGGAGATGATCTCGACGCCAACGACGGCCGGATCGTTCTGGCGGAACGTATGGTCGGGAAGGAGGCGGAACCTGGCGGGCCTGACGACCTTATCAAGGACGGTCTCCTGTTGGGCGCGTTGTCGTTCCTCGACGAACGTCTCGTAATCCTCTATCAGCTGGTAGATGACGTCGTTTTTGAACAGCTTCACGTCGGCGCTTTCGAGTTCGCGCTCCGCGTTCGGGAGGACGTCGACGTTGAATCCGAGGATCGCCTTGTGTTCGACCTGGTTTGCGGTCTCGGCGATCGCGATATCCCGAGGAGCGATGTCGCCGACCTCGGCGCGCATGATGGGGACTTCGGCTTCCTGAAGCGCGTTCGCCATCGCCTCCAGCGAGCCGAGCGTGTCCGCCTTGACGACCACGCCGTCCTCCGCGGTGTCGACTTCGATCTCGGCGAGCTCGGCTTTCACGTCCTCGATCACCGCCTCGACGGGGCGGTCTCGTACGACGCGTACCGGCGCACCGGCCATCGCGTCGTCGAGGTCCGGGGCGGCGATCTTCACCCCGGCGGCCGCGCCGACCTCCGCGACTTTCTCGAACTTCTTTTCGGTCCGGATCTCCTCGAGGGGACGCGGCTGCAGCAGCGCACGGACCTCGGTGACGATCGGCTCGTCCTGTCCGCCGACGACGACCGTGTCGCCGTTTCGGAGGACGCCGTCGTAGATCACGGCGTCGACCGTCGCCCCGAAGCCCCGCTCGTCTTTCACTTCGAGAACGGTCCCCTCACCGGGGCCGTGGACGTCGATCGCCATCTCGTCTCTCATGAACCGCTGTGAGAGACCCATCAGCACCGTGAGAAGGTCCGGAACTCCCTCCGCGGTTATGGCCGAGACGGGAACGACGCCGATGTTCTTCTGGAAGTCCTGAACGCGCCAGTAGAGGTCTGCCGAGAACCCGGCGTCCGAAAGCTGCCCGATGATCTCGTAGAGGTTCTCGTTGAGCATCGACTCCGCACGCTCGGACTGCGCCTCGAGACTCCGCTGGATCGGCTCGCCCTCCTGTGGGTTCCAGCCGGGTGTGGTGTCGATCTTGTTGGCGGCGACGACGAACGGCGTCCCCGTCCGTCGGAGAATGTCGATCGCCTCTTCGGTCTGGGGCTGAAATCCGTCGTTGACGTCGACGACGAGCACAGCGATATCGGCGAGCGCACCGCCGCGCGCCCGCAGCGTCGAGAAGGAGTGATGACCGGGCGTATCGATGAACAGGAGGCCGGGAAGGTCGAAATCGTCCGGATCGACGAGCTCGCCCGCCATCGTCGATATCGTCGACAGCGGGATATCCGTCGCGCCGATGTGTTGGGTGATCGCTCCCGCCTCGCCCTCGCTTACGGCGGATCCGCGTATCTTGTCGAGCAGGCTCGTTTTCCCGTGGTCGACGTGGCCGAGCACGGCGACGATCGGCGTTCGAAGGGTGTCCGGTTGTGTGTCGTCAGTCATGAGAATCGCCCCGAGAAGGTCGTTATATACGGATCGGCCCGGACGCCAGTTAAGTGTTTCAAAACGCCGACGACGTGGAACACACCGGAACGTGCGTCCGAGACGGTACGTTGCGGTTGTGCGTCCGAGACGGTACGTTGCGGTTGTGCGTCCGAGACGGTACGTTGTGGTACCGGACTCGCACGCTACACGACTGGAGGTGCCCGCGTGGTGGGGAGACGGGTGGTTGACGTGAGCCACGCGTCCGACAGCCCGTGGCGTTTAAGAGCATCGCCCGGGTTATCGCAAGCATGGTGGACATACTCGCGGAGAACCTCTCCGGAAAGTCCGTGATGGGTTCTGACGGAACGGAGCTCGGCGACCTGTACAACATCACGATGGACCTCAAATCGGGGCAGCTCCGACATCTCCTCGTCAGTCCGGACGAGCAGCTCGATCCCGCTCGCTCCGGCTTCGAGATGGACGAGACGGGACGACTCCAGGTACCGGTTGCGAACGTGCAGGCGGTGAAAGACTACATCGTCGTCGCCCGCTAATGCAGATTCTCGATACGTCCGCGTTCATCCACGAGTACACCACCGATGACGAGGTCGTCTCGGTGCCGGAAGTACACGACGAGCTCGAGGGTGAACACGCGCTCAGGTTCGACGCGATGGAAGGATCGGGGATGACGATCCACGTGCCGGCGCCCGAGGCGATCACGAACGTCGAGCGTGCGGCACGCGGCTCCGGCGATGCGGACGAGCTCTCCGAGACGGACATCAGGCTGATCGCCGCCGCGCTGGAGCTGCACGCCACGCTCGTTACCGACGACTACGCGATGCAGAACGTCGCCGAGCGACTCGATGTCCCAGTCGAACCGATCGCGCGCGACGGGATCACGGAGGAGCGCGAGTGGCGCTTCCAGTGTGTCGGCTGTAGCAGAACGTTCGACGAGAACAAGGAGCGATGCCCGATCTGCGGCAGCGATCTGAGTCGAAAGAATCCCGCGTGAACTACCGTTCTTCTTGTCGAACTCGAAGCCAGACTGGACGTAGGTGAAACTGCGGAAGTCCTTGGGTGCCTTCCAGTTGAGACTGCCCACGTTGTAGCCCTTCTCTTTCAGCGGCTTTCGAGGTGGAGCCCCCGGCCTCAAGTCGTGCGGGACGCGATTCGTTCGCACGCCAGAAATCTTCGATTTCTGGGGACGCTGTATCCCCTCCCTACTGCGCTCCTTGTCCGCTTGCGCGGACTGCGGTGCTCCTTGAGGGAGGGGGCTTAGCGCCTGCTATCAGCTCAGTCGGCGGTTTCTGACTCGTGAGCGACGTCGTCACCGGGCACCGCCGACGCGACGACGTCCGCGTCGACTCCGGGGAGACGCTCGCGGAGCCGGGTGGCGACTCGCTTCGCCTCCTCGAGTTCGATCTCGGCGACTGCGCGCACCAGCGCGACGGCCCGCTCCGTTCGGGCTCGCTGCCACGACGCCTCTCTGGACTGGTACGTCCGGATGGCACGCAGAAAATCGGCCTTCGAGAACTCCGGCCAGTACGGCGCACAGAAGTAGACGGCAGCCTCGTTGCCGTTGGCATGCCACGGGAGGAAGTTCGAGGTGCGCTCGTCGCCGCCCGTCCGAACGATGAGGTCGACGTCTCGAACCGGCCGATCGTACAGCCGTCGCTCGACGACGTCGACGTCGACGTCGTCGGGGGCAATATCGCCGCGGTCGACGTCGCGGGCGATGCCGCGAGCCGCCGAGAGCAACTCGTTTCGACCGCCGTACGCCAGCGCGACGTTGAGCCGGAACCGATCGTTGTCGGCGGTGCGTCGCTCCGCGTACGCGACGGCCTCCTGTACGCGAGACGGAAGTCTGGGGATATCGCCGATCGCACGGATACGCACCCCCTGGTCGTGAACGCGGTCGGCGTCGGCGAACTCGAACAGCTTCGATTCGAGCAGATCGAACAGTGGCTCGAGCTCCTCGTCGGGTCGGTCGAAGTTCTCCGTCGAGAACGCGTACAGCGTCAGCTCCGCGATCCCGAGGTCGGCACACCAGTCGAGTACGCGCTCGGTCGTGTCCGCACCAGCACGGTGACCGTCGGGCGCGTCGGCACCCTGATCGCGGGCGTACCGACGGTTGCCGTCCTGAATGATGGCGACGTGCGTGGGGACTGCGTCGATCTCGCGGCGAAGCAGGCGGAGGTACCCGCGTTCGGCGACGTTGTACAGCCGCGACGACATGGTCGAACGCACGCCGCCGCCGGGTATGTACCTTTTCGTGTCGTCCCGACCGGACGGGCGTCGGTCGCCACGCGTATCGCCATCAGGCACACTGACGATGGAAGCGAGCGTTTGCACGGTGGGGAGCGGTTATCGACGGGGAAACCGTTATCGGCGGGGCGAGCGATCGCCAGATATGGCGAACGTACTCTCGGACGAGGAAGTCGATCGGAGTCTTCCCGACGGATGGGAGCGGGACGGACCGGAGATCGTCCGGACCTACGAGTTCGACGACTACCTCGACGGCGTCATGTTCGCGAACGCCGTGGCCGAGGTGGCCGAGGAGCAGCAGCACCATCCGACGATCGTGATAGAGTTCCGCTCCGTGACGATCCGCTACACGACCCACGAGGTCGGCGGAATCACGAAGCGTGATCTTCGGTCGGCGGGGCTGTGCAACGACGAGTACTGATCGAACAATCCGCGCGAGCGAACCAACACACGATCCGCGACACGACCGCCACCAAGAACCCGATCCGCGACACGACCGCCACCAAGAACCCGATCCACGAACGCAAAAACGATGGATGCCGCATACGTGTTCCGCGTCACGTTCCGACTCGATCCCGACGACGTATCGGTCGATCCGGACCGATTCCAGACGACCATGGAGATCCCGGCGGTCGACCCCGGCGAGGACGGTTGGCTCCGGTTCCGGAACCGGCTGTGGCGCGGCGAAATCGGAGACGAGCCGTCGATGCGACGAGTCGCGAGCGACCGACTCGGGGTCGACGTCACGGAGATCGCGTTCAGCGAGCTCCGGACCGACGAGGCGTATCTCGACGCCCTGACGCGCGCCATTGCGGACGACCTCGATGCGTTCAACGCCGACTCCGCCGACGACGTCCTCCACAAGTATTTCGGGTCGTCGATCCACGTCCGAGGATAACCGTCGCCGCGTGGCTTCCCGTGCGCCAGCCGCCACGTGGCTTCCCGTGCGCCAGCCGTCAGGATCGTCGGGTATAATCCTGCTGCGGTCGACATCGGGGTGTGAACGAGCGCGAGGCCCTCCGGAGGCTGGCTGCCGACCTGCCACACGCCGGCGACGACGCTGCCGTGGTCGACGGGACGGTGATAACCACGGACATGCTCCACGAGCGGACCGATTTCCCGCCCGGAACGACCCGGTACACCGCCGGCTGGCGAGCCGTCGGCGCGTCCCTCTCGGACGTCGCCGCGATGGGTGCGGACGCCACGGCCGCCGTCGCCGTCTACGCGGACGAGACGTTCGCCACCGACGCGCTCGACGCGTTCGTCACTGGCGCGGTCGACGTCTGTGCGACCGTCGACGCCGAGTACGTCGGCGGCGACCTCGACACCCACGCCGAGTTCACGACGGCAACGACCGCGATCGGGTCGGTCACCGACGCGGGAACGGTCCCTCGGTCCGGCGCGCGCCCGGGCGACCTGCTCTGTGTCACCGGCGAGTGGGGACGGTCCGCCGCCGCGCTTCGACTGTTCGAGCAAAGCGATGCAGTCGACTCCGCTGACCCCGCCGCCGGTCCCTCCGCGGACCCCGGAAGTGATCCCGCGAGTGCGGCCGTCATCGAGCGCGCGAACGACCTGTTCCGATTCACGCCCCGCGTCGCAGATGGGCTGGCGCTCGCGAAGCGCGCGACCGCGATGATGGACTCCTCGGACGGGCTCGCGCGGTCGCTTCACCAGCTCGCGGAGGCGAGCGGCGTCGGGTTCGGCCTCGAGCGCGACCGGCTCCCGGTCCATCCCGCGGTCGACGACGTCGCCGACGGACCAGACGACCGATTCGCGCTCGCCGCGACGTTCGGCGAGGATTTCGAGCTCGTGTGTACGCTCCCGGCCGAGGCGTTCGAGGCGGTTCGCGAGGCGTGCCCCGCAGGGCTCACGCGCGTCGGTCGCGTCGTCGATATCGACGGCGATGGCGACGGCGCTCCCGTCACCGTCGACGACGAACCCCTGCCGGACGAAGGGTATACGCACGGTTAATCCGCCGTGGCGTGCATCGGATCGTCCACGGCATTCACCGGGTGTCGACGCCGCGGATCAGTCGGTACGCCCGCAGCGATCCGGAACGCAACGCTTACCGCTCGCGTCCGTCGACTCGACGTATGCGCGACCACTTCGAGATCCGGGACCACGACGCAGCCGGTCGAATCGGGCGGCTGGAGGTCCCTCGCGCGGGCGTCACCGTCGAGACGCCGGCGCTGCTGCCGGTCGTCAATCCGAACGTGATCACCATCGAGCCCGCGCGGCTTCGTGCGGAGTTCGGCGCGAAGATGTTGATCACAAACTCCTACATCATCCACAGCACCGACCGGATCCGCGACCGCGTCCTTGAGGAGGGGCTTCACGAGTTCCTCGGGTTCGACGGCGCGATCATGACCGACTCCGGCTCCTTCCAGCTCGCGGAGTACGGCGACATCGACGTGACGACCGCCGAGATCCTCGAGTTTCAGCGCCGGATCGGCAGCGACGTCGCCACCCCCGTCGACGTGCCGACGCCGCCGGACGTCGATCGCGACCGCGCAGAGTCGGAGCTCGCGACGACCCGGCAGGCGCTGGCCGACGCCGAGGCGGCCGAAACGGGAGAGATGCTCGTCAACGCACCCGTTCAGGGGTCGACGTATCCGGAGCTTCGCGAGGAGGCCGGCCGGCACGCCGCCGACACCGACCTCGACGTGTTCCCCGTCGGCGCGATGGTCCCGCTGATGAACGCGTACCGCTACGCCGACGTCGTCGAGGCGGTGATGGGTGCGAAGCGCGGCCTCGATCCCGATTGTCCGGTTCACCTGTTCGGGGCGGGCCACCCGATGATGCTCGCGCTGGCGGTCGCGGCGGGCTGTGACCTGTTCGACTCCGCCGCATACGCACTGATGGCCCGTGACGGGCGCTACCTCACCGTCTCCGGCACCGAGCATATCGAGGAGATGACGTACTTCCCCTGCTCGTGTCCGGTGTGCACGGACCACACGCCCGAGGAGCTAAGACGCGCGTCGGACGACGAAACCGAACGTCTCGTCGCCGAGCACAATCTCCACGTCACGTTCGAGGAGCTTCGACGGATCAAGGCGGCGATCCGTGGCGGGAACCTGCTCGAACTCGTCGACCGGCGTGCTCGCGGGCATCCGGCGATGCTCGACGGCTACCGGGCGTTGCTCGACTACGCGGACCGACTGGAGCGGACGGACCCCGTCTCGAAGGACGCGTTCTTTTACACCTCCCACGAGGCCGCCCGTCGACCCGAGGTGCGTCGCCATCACGACCGCATCGCGCGACTCGACGTCCCCGACCGACTCCTCGTCACCGAGTCGAAACCCCCGTCGACCCACGACTACGACGCCGTCTGGCGTATAAAGCCGCCGTTTGGTCCGTTCCCCCGCGCGCTCTCGGAGACGTACCCGCTTACCGCCGAACTGCCGGAGCGGACGGACGTCACCGCACAGACGGCTGCCGCCGACGGCGTGGCACAGTTGGTCGCGGCGAATCCGGATCTCGATCTCACGCTCGGCCACGACGACTGGGATCCGGTCGCACTCGATCGGGTCCCGGAGGAGGTCGAAACGGAGAACTTGCAGGAACTCGGTCGGTAGAGACCTCGGAGATCGAGGTCACTCGGACGTCGCCGCGGGCATCCGGCCGGTGTAGTCCCACGAGTGGATCCGCTCCGGCTCGATCCGGACGTGGACCTCCTCGCGGTCGGGATGTAGCAGTCGCTCGCCGAGCCGGTGGTCCGTCCCGCCCAAATAGCGTTCCATCAGCGACCGCAGTCTCGCCTTGTCGACGTCGGGTTCGACCGTCGCTCGCCCGCGACCCCTGACGCCCTTGTACGGCGGATCGTTCGTCGAGACGTCGAAGGCGACGTGGTCGTCGTGAGCGAGGAACTCGACGACGTCCGCGTCCGCGCCGGTCGCACAGTGAATCGCTCCGTCCCACGCGAACCACAGCGAGACGATCCACGGGTCGCCGGCGGGGGTGTGACAGCTCACGCGAACGGGGATCCGCGCCGACTCGAGGAACTCGTCGATGCGAGCGCGGTCCCACGGACCGGTGAGATTCATATCACGTTCACGGACGGAATCATCCTAAACCCATCGTCGAACGCGGTCGGTCGTACGGGACGTGAGCCGCGCGCTCTCTCCGATACGATCACCGGCAGCCCAAGAGCTATCCGGACACCGGGGGATCGGCTGGGTATGCACGTCACAGACGTCGAGGCGATCCCGATCGCGATCCCGCTCGAGACGCCCGTGTCGTTCGCGACGCGAACGATCCACTACCGCGATCACGTCGTCACGTACGTCCGGACCGCCGACGGCTCGGAGGGTGTCGGCTTCTCGCTCGGCTACGAGTCGGCGGATCTGGTCGCCGACGCCGTCAACCGAGTACTCGCTCCGATCGTCGAGGGGGAGGACCCGCGCGACACGGAGCGCCTCTGGCGAGAGATGTTCGACGGTACCGTACAGGTCGGACGCAAGGGCGCGTATCTCCGGGCGATCTCCTCGGTCGACATCGCGCTGTGGGATCTCACCGCCAAGGCGGCGGACATGCCGCTGTACAAGCTCCTCGGCGCGCACGCCGACGCCGTCCCGGCGTACGCCTCCGGCGGCTACTACCGCGACGAGAAAGGTCACGAGGGACTCCGAGAGGAGGTTCGGCGATACGTCGACGCGGGTCACGACACCGTGAAGATGAAAGTCGGCCGCCGCTCGGTTCACGAGGAGGTCGAACGCGTGCGGGCCGTTCGCGAGACGATCGGCGAGGAGCGGACGCTGCTGATGGACGCCAACGGCGCGTGGTCGTCTGCGCCGGAGGCGCTGCGTAACTGCCGGGCGTTCGCCGAGTTCGACCCGTACTTCATCGAGGAGCCCGCGATGCCGGACAACGTCGATCTGCTCGCGCGGATCAACGACGGGCTGTCGTACCCGGTCGCGACCGGCGAGCTCGAGTCGACTCGCTACGGGTTCGCGAACCTGCTTCGTGCCGACGCCGCGGGCGTGCTCCAGCCGGACGCGACGGTCGTCGGCGGGATCTCCGAGTGGCTGAAAGTCGCCAACACGGCGGCGACGTTCGACGTCCCGATCGCGCCACACTACAACTGGAACCTCCACACGTCGCTGCTCTGTGCGATCGAGAACGGCACGTGGGTCGAGTACTTCTATCGCGACCAGGACGTGAAGGTGTTCGACGACATCGTGGTCGATCCGATCGAGCCCGAAGGGGGAGAGATGCACCCGCCGGACCGCCCCGGGCACGGGGTCGAGATCGACCGCGACGCCGTCGAGCGGTTCCGCGGGCTCCCCGACCGGGGGGACGCGAACCGGTCCTGATCGGGGAGACGCGTCGTCGGCCTCGGCGTCGCGTCCCGCCGAACTGCATCGGCCGCGGAACACAAGAGAGTTGGCGGTCCCCCCGTGAGAGAGTGTATGACCGACTACTTCGAGATCCACGAGCGGGACGGTGCCGCCCGTCTCGGCGAGGTACGACTCGCCGATCCGGTGACGACGCCGGCGCTCGCGGACCCGTTCGTGGCTGACGCCGGCAGTCTCTGGGCCGGCGAGCGGAGCGTCCCCGAAGGTGATGAAACCGAGCTGACGGTGCTCCCGCACCGAAGCTTCCCGGCCGGGACTCGCGAGGAGGTCCGCGAGTCGTTCCGAGTCGCGTATCCGGACGTCGAGTTCCCCTCGGCCGCGGTCGTCGACAGCGTCGGTGCCCGAGACGTCGGGGCGGATGCGTACGTGCTCTCGGACGCGTCGGGGTTCGTCGGCCACGGCGAGGCGTTCCGCGACGCCATCCTGGCTGCGAAGGCGGCACTGCCGGCCGACATCGCGCTGTTTCTCTCCGGCGTCGCCACCCCGATGAACGTTGCCCTGCTCGCGTACGCGGGCGTCGACCTCGTCGACGGGACGCTCGCCCGGACGAAGGGGACGCAGGGGAAGTACCTCACCGCGGACGCGGAGCACTTCCTCGAGGACCTCGAGGAGCTTCCCTGCGCCTGCCCCGCCTGCGCGACGTCGCGCTCCGAGTTCGATCGCGGCGACTGCGCCGAGCACAACGTGAACGCGCTGTCCGCCGAGCTTCGGCGGGTCCGTGAGCGGATCCGTGCGGGTCGGCTTCGGGATTACATCGAGGGACAGACCCGCCACGAGCAGTGGCTCACTGCGGCGTTCCGCGAGTTCGACGACCAGTGGGCGTATCTCGAGGAGCGAACGCCGATCCTCCGGGATGCGGAGCTGACGGCGGCGACCGCGGAGACGCTCGACCGGGTCGAGATCCGACGATTCGCCGACCGAGTGACGAGTCGGTACCGCAATCGGTTCACCGACCAGCCGCTCGTGTTGGTCCCCTGTTCGGCGACGAAGCCGTACAGCGACTCCCAGAGCCACCGACAGTTCCACGACGCGGTTAAATGGCGCGGTCACACCGTCTCGATGACGTCGCCGATCGGCGTGGTGCCACAGGAGCTGGAGACGACCTACCCCGCCCAACACTACGACTCGGTCGTCACCGGCGACTGGTCGGACGACGAGATCGCGTTCGTCGCGGAGGTGTTCCGGCGGTACCTGACGCGAAACGACTACTCTCGCGTGATCGCCCACGTCCCCGACCACGGGTATCGGGAGATCTGCGATCGCGTCGCTTCCGACCCCGCGATCGACGTCGCCTTCGAGTTTACCTGCGTGGACCACCCGACGACCGACGAGTCGCTGGGCGAGCTGAACGCCGCGCTGGAAGGGGAGCCCGCCTACAGCAAGCGGGAGCGCGAGCACAACACGGTGAAGGCGATCGCCGACTATCTGATCGGCGACGGCGCGGGTGACGAGTTGTTCGGCGGGCCGGACGACGACGAGCGAATCCGAACCACCGGCCGTTACCCGAAACTGCAGGTGTGGGCGCCCGAGGAGGAGGGACGACGCGAGGGCGAGCCGGGCGCACAGCTCGCGACGATGGTTCCGCAGTACGGCACGCTCTCGTTTACGATCGAGGGGGCACGTCGGTGGGTCGACAGCGACGCGCCGACGAAACACGTCGAGATCGACGGATTCGTGCCGCACGGCTCCGTGCTCGCCCCGGGCGTCGTCGACGCCGACGACACGATCCGCGTCGGAGATGAGGTCGTCATCGAGGGACCGAAGGCGTTCGCCGTCGGCCGCGCGGAGATGTCGGGCCCGGAGATGGTGTCGTCCACCCGCGGCATCGCCAGCAGCGTCCGTCACGTCGACGAGATCGGAGGGTGACAGCGAGGCAGTTCACCGGCGGGCGATCGACGTTCCCGGCGATCGATCGGCGTTTCCGGCGGCCGATCGAAGGGGGTTCTTCGTGATCGTTCGATCGCAACAACTCGGTCGATTTTAAGTATCTGGGCCTCCCTATTTCGGATATGAGTAAATCGTACTTGGACGCCGGGGAGGACGTATCCGAAGACGACGTGGTGCGTGTGGGGCTCAACGGGTTCGGACGGATCGGCCGAAACCTGCTTCGTGCGGTGATAGAGAGCCCGCGGATCGAACTGGCGGGTATCAATGACGTCATGGAGTTCGAGGATATGGCGTACCTCGCGAAGTACGACACCGTTATGGGCCGTCTCGACGACATCGAGCTCGACGACGAGGCGCTGACGATCGGCGGGACGTCCGTGCCGCTTTTCAACATTCAGGATCCGGCCGACCTCCCGTGGGACGAACTCGACGTCGACGTCGCACTCGAGTGTACCGGCGTGTTTCGGACGAGAGACGACGCTGGCGCACACCTCGACGGCGGCGCTGACACGGTGCTCATCTCCGCTCCGCCGAAGGGTGACAAGCCGGTCAAACAGCTCGTGTACGGCGTCAACCACGACGAGTACGACGGCGAGGACGTCGTCTCGAACGCCTCCTGTACCACGAACTCCATCACGCCGGTCGCGAAGGTGCTCGACGAGGAGTTCGGCATCGAGGCAGGCACGCTGACCACCATCCACGCGTACACGGGCTCGCAGGCGCTCATCGACGGGCCGAAGGCGAAGACGCGCCGCGGGCGAGCCGCCGCCGAGAACATCGTCCCGACGTCGACGGGTGCAGCCGGCGCGGCCACCGAGATCCTGCCGCAGCTCGAAGGGAAGATCGACGGCATGGCCGTCCGAGTCCCCGTCCCCAACGGCTCGATCACGGAGTTCGTCGTCAGCCTCGACGAGACGGTCACCGAGGAGGCGGTCAACGCCGCGTTCCGCGACGCCGCCGATTCCGGCCCGCTCGCCGGCGTGCTGGGCTACACCGACGACGAGGTCGTTTCCAGCGACGTCGTCGGACTCCCGTTTTCCACGTACGTCGACCTCCAGTCGACGAACGTCGTCGCCGGCGGGAAGCTCCTGAAGATCCTCACCTGGTACGACAACGAGTACGGCTTCTCGAACAGAATGCTCGACATGGCGACGTATCTCGCGGACGAGTCGTAGCGCCGCAGTCGAGAGTCGCCGAATCGCAAACGAACCGTACACGCCTAAGTATCCGTCATCCGACTGTACGCCCATGTCAACGTTCAGAACCCTCGACGACCTGCCGGCAGACTCGCGCGTGCTCGTCCGTCTCGATCTCAACTCCCCGATCGAGGACGGCGAGCCGCAGGATAACCGACGCTTCGAGCGCCACGCGGAGACGGTCCGCGAGCTCGCCGAGGCGGGCCACCGGGTCGTCCTCCTCGCGCATCAGGGACGTCCCGGGCGAGACGACTTCACGTCGCTCGCGGGGCACGCCGAAATCCTCGCACGCCACGTCGACCGCGACGTTGCGTTCGTCGCCGATACGATCGGCGAGGCGGCGATCGAGGCGATCGAGTCGCTCGACGCGGGTGAGCTACTTCTCCTCGAAAACACCCGGATGTGCGAGGACGAACTCCCGGAGGCGGAGCCCGAAGCGAAAGCCGACACCGAGTTCGTCGAGACGCTCGCGCCGCAGTTCGACGCGTACGTCAACGACGCCTACTCGGCGGCGCATCGAAAACACGCATCGCTCGTCGGCTTCCCGCTCGTCTTACCCGCGTACGCCGGTCGCGTGATGGAGACGGAGTACGAGGCGAACACCGCGATCGCCACGAAGGAGTTCGACGGCCCCGTCACGATGGTCGTCGGCGGGACGAAAGCGACCGACGTGATCGGCGTGATGGACGCTTTGGAGGGGACAGTCGACCGGTTCCTCCTCGGCGGCGTCGCCGGCGAGCTGTTCCTGCGCGCGGCCGGTCACCCGGTCGGGCACGACCTCGAGGGGATGGACTTGTTCGACGAACAGTGGGAGCGAAACCACGAGACGGTCGAGGGGATTCTCGCCGACCGCGGCGAGGAGATCCACCTCGCGGTGGATCTGGCGTACGAGGACGACGGCGACCGCGCGGAGCATCGCCTCGACGAGATCGACGAGAAGACGCACGCGTATCTCGACGTCGGCTCCGACACCGTCGACGCGTACGATCCCCTTATCAGGGAGTCGGACGCGGTGTTCGTGAAAGGTGCACTCGGCGTGTTCGAGGACGAGCGGTTCTCACACGGGACCGTCGGCGTTCTCGAGGCGATCGCCGACACTGACTGCTTTGCCGTCGTCGGCGGCGGCGACACCTCCCGGGCGATCGAGCTGTACGGGATGAGCGAGGACGAGTTCTCGCACGTCTCGATCGCGGGCGGTGCGTACATCCGAGCGCTGACGGGCGAGTCGCTGCCGGCAGTCGAACTGCTCGAAACCGCGTCGGGCGAGTGAGAGCTCACGTCCTCCACACCGTCGCGGCGACCGATCGTGTCTTTTCGCGGCCGCGTGGGGGTTCGGGCGGTCGAGAACGGGCTGCTCCTCGTCGATGTCGAGTTTACTCCTCGTCGATGTCGAGTTTACTCCTCGTCGATGTCGAGGTCGAACTGTTCGTTCTCCGTGACCGCGTTTAACACGACGCTCGTGTTCGACTCGCGGATGTCCTCGTCGGTGAGCAGCGTCTTGATCTGGTCGTTCATTCCGTCCGTGTCGGTGAACTTCCCGATCGCGATCACGTCGTAGTCGCCGGTGACCTCGTACACGCTCACCATCTGCTTTTCCTGGCGGAGCTTCTCCGTAATGTCCGGGAGCGCGCTCCCCTCAACTTTCAGCTGGAGCACGGCCGTCACGTCGTAGCCGAGCTTGTCGTAGTCGATGATCGGCGTGTATCCGCGGACCACCTCCTCGTCTTCGAGATCACGGAGGTGGTTCGAGACGGTCGTCACGGAGACGTCCAACTCCTCGCCGAGGCTCCGAAGGCTGGCGCGACCGTTGCCGAGTAGTGAGTTCACGAGCTTGGCGTCGAGGTTTTCGTACGTCATTACACTCCGCAAGGGGTCCGGGGGTTTATAATTTAACGAATGTCCACAAGTATCCCCGGAGTGGCGGTACATGCGCCAAGCGATAAGGCCTTTATACTGGCACATGAGTACTAAACGTCCAAAACATGACGGACGAACAAGCGAAACCAGACGGCGGCCTCACGGCCGAAGAACAGGCAGTACTCGACGAAATAGAGGAAGAGAACGTCGACTTCCTCCGGCTCCAGTTCACCGACATCCTCGGCGTGGTGAAGAACGTCTCCGTGCCCGCGCATCAGGCGGAGAAGGCGTTCACCGAGGGGATCTACTTCGACGGCTCCTCGATCGAGGGATTCGTCCGCATTCAGGAGTCGGATATGCGTCTCGTTCCCGACGCTGACACGTTCGCGGTGCTCCCGTGGCGGAGCGGCGAGGACGGATCGGCGGCGGCTCGCGTCGTCTGTGACATCGTCGACACCGACGGCGAGCCGTTCGTCGGCGGGCCGCGTCAGGTGCTCAAGAGCGTCCTTGAGAAGGCAGACGACATGGGGTACTCCGTCTCCATCGGTCCCGAGCCGGAGTTCTTCCTGTTCAAGACCGACGACGAGGGCAACGCGACGACGACGCCCCACGACAAGGGCGGCTACTTCGACATGGCCCCCAAAGACCTCGCGAGCGACGTTCGCAAGGAGATCATCTTCACGCTCGAGGAGATGGGCTTCGAGATCGAGGCGTCCCACCACGAGGTCGCGCAGGGTCAGCATGAGATCAACTTCAAGTACGCCGACGCGCTCACGACCGCGGACAACATCGCGACGTTCCGGACGGTCGTCCGCGCGGTCGCGGCCCAACACGACCTCCACGCGACGTTCATGCCCAAGCCGATCGCGGAGATCAACGGCTCGGGGATGCACAGCCACATCTCGCTGTTCGACGAGGACGGCAACAACGCGTTCGCGGACGACGACGACGAGTTCAACCTGAGCGAGACGGCCTACGAGTTCATGGGCGGCGTGCTCAACCACGCACCGGCGTTCACCGCCGTCACCAACCCGACGGTGAACTCCTACAAGCGGCTGGTGCCCGGCTACGAGGCACCGATCTACGTCGCGTGGTCCGACACGAACCGCTCCGCGCTGGTTCGCGTCCCCGACGCCGCAGGTGTCTCGGCGCGCTTCGAGGTCCGCAGCCCGGATCCGTCGTGTAACCCGTACCTCGGGATGGCGTCGCTCATCGCCGCCGGCCTCCACGGCATCGAGACGGGAGCCGACCCCGGGGACCCGGTCCGCGAGGACATCTACGAGTTCGACGACGAGAAGCGCAAGGAGTACGGCATCGAGACGCTCCCGCCGAACCTCGGTCGCGCCGTCGAAGAGCTCGAGGAGGACGAGGTCATTCTCGACGCGCTCGGACCGCACGTCGCCGAGAAGTTCCCGGAAGCGAAAAGCCAGGAGTTCAGCGAGTACCTCACCCAGGTGTCCGAGTGGGAGGAGGACCGCTACCTCGAGACGTTCTGAGGCGGCCGCACCCGGACCGGCGACGCAACCGATACCGACCTTTTTCAGCGGTACGACGACGCACGCGACGACAACCCGTTGCGCACGCTATCTCGACCGAGGCGGTCACCGTCGTTGTTTATAAGCGGATCCGGCGCCTCCGATCGGCATGACCGGACTCGACGAGGAACGCGGCGCGCGCCGAGATGATGCGTCCGAGCTGCCGGCCGATATCGACGCGGTTCGAGAGCGGCTCGTCGACTGGTACGAGACGGACCACCGCGAGTTCCCGTGGCGACGTACCGAGGACCCGTACGCGATCCTCGTCAGCGAGGTGATGAGCCAACAGACGCAGCTCGACCGGGTTGTCCCCGCGTGGGAGGCGTTTCTGGACCGGTGGCCAACGACGACGGCGCTCGCGGACGCCGACCGCGGCGACGTCGTCGCCTTCTGGTCGAGCCACTCGCTCGGGTACAACAACCGCGCGAAGTACCTCCACGAGGCCGCAACACAGATCGAGACGGAGTACGATGGAACGTTCCCGCGGACGCCCGAGGAGCTCGAGGAGTTGATGGGGGTCGGACCGTACACCGCGAACGCGGTCGCGTCGTTCGCGTTCGACGCTGGCGATGCCGTCGTCGACACCAACGTGAAACGCGTGCTACATCGCGTGTTTGCGGATATCCGCACTGCGGACGATCCGGAGTATAAAACCGTTGCAAACGAACTCATGCCGCCCGGTGAGTCACGAATCTGGAACAACGCGATCATGGAGCTCGGCGGTGTGGCGTGTGGAAAGACGCCTCGGTGTGACGAGGAGGGGTGCCCGTGGCGCGAGTGGTGTCACGCGTACCAAACCGGCGACTTCACTGCACCCGACGTGCCGACTCAGCCGAGCTTCGAGGGGAGTCGCCGGCAGTTCCGCGGTCGCATCGTCACACTCCTGAGCGAACACGAGGAGATGGAACTGGACACGCTCGGGCACCGGATTCGGGTGGATTACACGCCGAACGGCGAACACGGGCGAGAGTGGCTTCGAGAGCTACTCACGGATCTCGCAGCGGACGGGCTCATCGAAGTCGAGACGCGTGACGACGAAACGATCGCCCGGTTGTGAATCTCGTGTCGACCGCTTCAGCTCGGCGTCCGGTCATCGCGTCGTTTCGGCTGTGTCTACTCGTACAGCGGGAACTCCTCGCAGAGTTCGACGACGCGCTCGCCGACCTCGTAGATAACGTCCTCGCTGTCGGCGTTGTCGACGACGCGATGGATCAGGTCGGCGACCTCCTCGATCGCCGCCTCGTCGAATCCGCGCGTCGTCAATCCGGCGGTGCCGGCGCGAATGCCGGACGGGTCGAACGGGGATCGAGTCTCGCCGGGAACGGTGTTGCCGTTGAGAACGATGTTCGCGGCCGCCAGCGCGTCCTCGGCGTCGCCGCCGGAGAGATCCGGATGCGACTCACGGAGGTCGGCTAACACGAGGTGGGTGTCGGTGCCGCCGGAGACGAGCGACAGTCCGTGTTCGGCGAGCCGATCGCCGAGCGTCCGCGCGTTGTCGACGACCGACTGGGCGTACGTCTCGAACTCGGGGTCGAGCGCTTCCTTGAACCCGACCGCCTTCCCGGCGATGTTGTGCATCAGCGGACCGCCCTGCCCGCCGGGGAACACCGCGTTGTCGATGTCGTCGGCGTACTCCGACTCGCACATGACGATCCCGCCGCGACCGGCACGGATCGTCTTGTGTGTCGACCCCGTCACGAAGTCGGCGACGCCGACCGGCGAGGGATGGACGCCCGCCGCGACGAGCCCCGTGATGTGGGCGATGTCGGCGAGGTGATACGCGTCGACCGCGTCCGCGGCGGCCTGTATCTCCTCCCAGTCGACCGCCCGCGGGTACGCGGAGTAGCCGGAGACGATGATGTCCGGGTCGACCTCCTCGGCCATCTCGCGGAGGCCCTCGTAGTCGATCCGGCCCGTGTCGGCGTCGACCTCGTACTGCTCGACGTCGTACATCTGCCCGGCGAAGTTCGCCGGGTGGCCGTGCGAGAGATGTCCACCGTGGGTCAGGTCGAGAGAGAGGATCCGGTCGCCCGGCTCCAGCACCGAGTAATACACGGCCTGATTCGCCTGCGTCCCGGAGTGTGGCTGGACGTTGACGTGGTCGGCTCCCCACAGCTCCTTCGCCCGCGCGACGGCGAGCGACTCAACCTCGTCGGCGTACTCACAGCCGGCGTAGTAGCGCTCGCCGGGGTATCCCTCCGCGTACTTGTTCGTAAGCACGCTTCCCTGTGCTTCCAGCACCGCCTCGCTGACGTGGTTTTCGCTGGCGATCATCGCAAGCGTCTCTTCCTGTCGGTCTCGCTCACCGACGAGCGCGTCGGCGACGGCCGGATCGACCTCTCGAACCTTCCCGTACTCCATGTGGAAATTCGAGAACGACTGCACAATAAGCCTGTCCGTCCGGCCGCGTGACGGGTGATACGGATCCGTCGGCATCGGACTCGGATCGGTTGACCGGCGGAGCGCGAGAGCGATGGCTCACCCGAGCGACGCCCTGCCGACGCACTGGATCACGACGGATACGTGCGTGAGATCCACAGGCGCAATCGAAACACACGATTATGCTGATATCGGGCGTCTGAGGGCCTATATCGCAGTTGTTCATCGTCTCAACCCCGTTAATATTAAATATAGATGTGGTTATTATACATAATAACGAATGGTATCAAATCTGCTTGTCGACGACGTCACGGAGCTCATTGACACGGCGTGTGCCGACGTCGAGGAGGAGCTTCTCGTCGTCGACCCCGCCGCCGATACGGTGAACGAGATCGTCGAGGCGGCCATCGACCGCGACGATCTCCCCCGGCTGTCGTTGCTCGTCGACGAGCGCACGCTCAAAGATGTCACCCGCGACTTTCTCGTTGCGTCGCGAACGGCGGACCTCGTCGCCGACGGCTCGCTGTCGATCCGGCTGCTCCCCGAGAGCGTGGACAACACGCTGTTCGTTTCCGACTCTCGTGTGCTGGCGGTCGTCGCCGCCGGCGAGCGCGTCGGCGCGCTCGCGACGGACGATGCGGAGTTCGTCACGGAGGTTGCCGAGACGTATCGACGAACGTTCGCCGACGCCGAGGCGTACGAGCTCCGAACGCCAGCGATCAGCCGGGTTCGGGAGACGCTGGACGCGGAGATCGGCGAGGAGACGCGCGCAGATTTCGACGCCGTGCTCGCCGCGCTTGACGCCGACGGGTCGACGCTCGACGAGGTGACCGTCTCGCTGCTCGTCGCCGCGAAAAACGACGTGCTGTTGTACGATATCTCGAAGTGGGGCGAGGACGTCGGGATCGCCTCGAAGGCAACCTTCTCACGGACGAAAACGCGTCTCGAGGATCTCGGGGTCATCGACACTGAGAAGGTGCCGATCGACGTCGGCCGCCCTCGACTCCGTCTCAAGCTCGGGGACGACCGTCTCGTCGGCGTCGACACGGACGAGTTCGCTGCGGTCGCCGACGAGCTGGTGGCGTAGGTCGGCGCGGAGTGCTCACGGACGGTTTCGCGGAGTGCTCACGGACGGTTTCGCGGAGTGCTCGCGGGAGCCGACATCAGTCTTTTCGGGAGCGCGATACGAACTCGACCACGCGCCTCTCCCCGGGCTTTTTCTCTCCGCTGTGCGTTCGACACCGGCATGGACATCGGACTGGTCGGTGACGGGCCCGCGATCGACGCGGTCAAGGCCGCGCTCGGCGACGTCGACGTGAACGTGATGCCGGTCGAGGCCGCGCTGCTCGACGGCTTCGACCTCGCGGTCGTCGCCGACACGACAGGCGCGGAGTCGTTCACCGTCGCCGACGACGCCCTCGACCGGTGGGTCGCCGTCGAGGTGGGTGGCATCGGCGGCGTCCCGCTTGACAACGTCGACGCCGCGATCACCGTCTTCGGGGACGCCTGCTACGACTGCCTCCGGACGCGCGTCGAAAGCAGCGACCCGGAGCCCGCCGACGCGCCGCGTGGCACGCGTTCGGCGGTCAGGTACGCCGGCGCGGCGGCAGGCCGGCGGACGATCCGGCTGCTCGCCGGCGAGCCCGTCTCCGACACGCTGGTCGAAGTTTCGGGCCCCGAGCGGACGCTGCTCCCGGTCCCGGGATGCGGATGTGGCTCCGAGCCGGGCGAGGCGCTGCCCCGGAACCACGGGACGACGACGCTGTCGGACGCGGTCGCTCGCGCCGAGCGCGCCGTCGACACCCGGGTCGGACCGCTCGCCGAGATCGGCGAGCAGTCGTCGTTTCCGGTGCCGTACTACGTGGCGGCGACGGCGGACACGACTCCCTTCTCGGACGCCAGAGCCGCCGAGTTCGCCGCCGGCGTCGACGCCGACTGGGACGCCGCGTTCATGAAGGCGCTCGGCGAGGGGTTGGAGCGCTACGCCGCGGGCGTGTATCGCGAGGACGCGTTCACGACCGCGACCGCCGCGGACGTCCCGAATCCGGTGCCACCGGACGCGTTCGTTCGACCGGACGACCGTCCCGTCTACGATCCGGATGACCGCCTGCCGTGGGCGACGGGCGAAACGCTTGCGACCGGCGCGGCGGACGAAACGCCCGGCACGGCGGACGAAACGCCCGGATCCGACGCGCCCGG
>OBKM01000090.1_pt1 | contig 40971 bp, 43 predicted proteins | sample 1519691 | NCBI WGS metagenome assembly OBKM01 (sample SAMEA37050418, study PRJEB22526) | metagenome | biome: saline pan; feature: lake; material: water | place: Egypt | collected 2015 | depth 0.5 m
GGGTGGCTGGCTTTTTGTCGACGCCGCCCCTCTCGTCGGTATGGTTTCGGATCTGTTCGACCCCGATCGCTGGGACGCCGTCTCGGCGTTCGAGTTCGACGACATCACCTACCACCGCGCTCGCGACGTGCCGGCCGTCCGCATCGCCTTTGACCGCCCCGCGGTGCGCAACGCCTTCCGGCCGGGAACGGTCGACGAACTCTACACCGCGCTCGATCACGCTCGCAAGCAGGCAACGGTTGGCTGTGTCCTGCTGACCGGAAACGGCCCCTCCGAGAAGGACGGTGGCTGGGCCTTTTGCGCGGGTGGCGACCAGTCGGTTCGCGGTGGGTCGGGCTACGAATACCGCGCGGACGACGAGGCGGCGGCCGACGACGACCCGGCCGTCCAGGAGGCAAAGGCGGGCCGACTCCACATTCTCGAAGTCCAGCGACTCATCCGCACGATGCCGAAACCCGTCGTCGCCGTCGTCCCCGGCTGGGCGGTCGGCGGCGGCCACTCGCTGCACGTGATCTGCGATCTCACACTCGCGAGCGAGGAGCACGCGAAATTCCTCCAGACCGACCCCGACGTTGCCTCCTTCGACGGCGGCTTCGGCTCGGCGTATCTCGCCAAACAGGTCGGCCAGAAAAAAGCCCGCGAGATTTTCTTCCGCGGGAAGACCTACTCCGCCGAAGAAGCCGCAGACATGGGCATGGTCAACGAAGCGGTTCCCCACGCCGACCTCGAAGACGTTGCGCTCGAATGGGCCGACGAGATGACCGAAAAAAGCCCGACTGCGATGCGGATGCTCAAATTCGCGTTCAACGCGACCGACGACGGGCTGGTGGGCCAACAAGTGTTTGCGGGCGAAGCCACTCGGCTGGCGTACATGACCGAGGAGGCCCAAGAGGGCCGCGACGCGTTTCTCGAAAAGCGTGATCCGGACTTCCGGCAGTTCCCGTGGCATTATTGAACTGCCAACAGCTGGCCGCAGTGGCCGTGACGATGAGCCATCGTTGCAGCCGGCGGCGACGACGCCACGGTTGTGGCGCACTCAGAACTTCTCCAACAGGCCGGTGTAAAACTCGCTGTCATCGGCCTCATCAGCGAGTTTTTCGACGATCAACTCGGGCGTCGACCGCGCGAGATGATCCGCGACCGGCGAGCGGTTGACGACCAACTCGCCGTCGACCAAGCCGGTCGCCTCAATTCCGTCGACGGCCACGTCGATTCCGGCGGCCGCCCGAATCTCGCGAGCCAGGTGTGAGACGAATACCGCCGTCGCATTCTGTCGGTCGAGCGCTTCGAGAATGCCGGCGATGATTTTCGCGCTTGCACCCGGTTCGGTAATCGATTCGAGTTCGTCGACCAACACCAGCCGGTTTTCGGCACCCGAAACGAGGTCGCCGAACTCCCGGAGCGTGCTTTCGAAGGCCCCCGCATCCAGTGTTCCCTGCGATTTCGCGTAGTAGTGCAGTTCGCGAAACCGCTGGAGGCGAACCCGTTCAGCGGGCACCGGCAGGCCCATCTGCGCCAGAATCACGATGAGGCCGACGAGATCCAACAGCGAGGTTTTGCCACCGGAGTTGACGCCCGACAGGAGCGTGACGCCCGACACGCGGTAGTTGACGGGGTCGACCTCGTCAAAGTCGACATCCAACAACGGCGACCGGCCGCCCACGATTTCGAAGCCCCGAGCGGTGGCATCGTCGCTGTCGACACCCCCTTCCGGCGTGTCGCTGTCGACACCCCCTTCCGGCGTGTCGCTGTCGACACCCCCTTCCGGCGTGTCGCTGTCGACAAACTCGGGCATAACACAGTCGAAATCGCGGGCGAACAGCGAAATCGCCAGCTCGACATCGAGTTCGAGCGCGTTTCTGACGAGCGTCTCGGCCGGTTCGCGAAGCGCCGCCAGATCCGCCGCCAGATCGGCTTTGAGCTGGGCGGCTCGCCGGTCGCGCTCGGCGGTGAGTTCGGTTTTGAGCCGCGAAACGGCGTCTTCGCGCCGCGAAATCGGAAACGTCGGCTCGCCACCGAACACGTGAGCGGCCTGTTCTGCCTCGGCGTCAGTGAGTTTGAGGGCGTCCCGGAGGTGGGTCTGGGCCCGCTCGACCGCCGTGTCGAAGTCGCTATCGAGTTCACGCGAGAGCAACGAGTCGACCCGCGCGCCCTGTTCGACAAGCGAGAGAAAATCCGTTCCTTCGATGGTCACATCGCGTTCTTTGATCGCCGCCCGTAGATAGTCGTTGGCGACCGACTCGGCCGTCGAGACCGCCGCATCGAGGTCGGAAACGGCGGTCGAAAGCCGTTCGAGTTCGTCGTCGCCGACGATGGTTGCGTCGTCGTCGACGCGAGCCAGTCCGTCGGCGAGCGCGTCGAGGTCGCAGGGGGGTTCCATCGCGGCGAGTCGATGAACCTCGCTTGCGGCCACGAGGCGCTCGCGGTTGGTCGCAAAAAACGCCAACAGCCGTTCGGGAACGACCCGCTCGGGCTGGTCGAACGCGTCGGGAATCACCCGTACGTCGCCGTCGAAATCGCCGCCGGCAAACGCCTCGTCGAGGACGATCACGGTCGGATACGACCGCGCCAGTTCGGCGATATCGCGTTCGTCTTCGATGATTTCGGCCGAGAGTTCAGGAACCCGCTCGCGCGCGGCCGCGTACCGCTCGGCGTCGGCAGTCGCCAGACACCGTTCGCGAACCCGGAGCCCCGATGGCGATTCGAGCGGCGAAACATTGTCGAGCACCCCGCGAAGCTCCGGGTCGGGGTCGCGTTCGAGTGCGTTCGCGACGACCGACTGGACCTCCTCGATTCGCGATTTTTCGGCGCTCGGATACAGTGTTTCGAACCGTTTTTTGCCATATTCCGTGACGGCGCGCGCCTGCAACAGCCCGAGCACGTCGTCGTACAGCGCCCGCGCGCGGTCGGTTGCCAGCACACCACCGGGGTCGTCGTGTCGGCGGCGAATCGCCCCGCGGGCGATGCGTGCGGCCCGCCCGGCGCTCACACCTGGCGCGCTCGCGAGCGTCAACACGTCACCGGATTCGACAGCCGTTTCGGGGTCGTCAAGTTCGGCGAGTGCATCGGCTGTTTTCTCGCCAACGCCGGGAATCGATTCGAACCGCATTCGCCTGCGACTCCGACGGGCGAGGCCAAAAGAATAGGGGATCCGACCGGTCACCGCGTCGCGCAAACGTCGACGACGACTGCGCGAGGGGTTCGAAAGCGTCGGCCTTTTGCTCGCCGGGCGGTAATCACGGATACCCGAATGGCGAGCTATCACATCGAGACCTACGGCTGTACGTCGAACCGCGGCGAGAGCAGCCAAATCGAACAGGCGTTGCGCGAGGGCGGCCACTACCCCGCAGACAGCCTCGCGGCTGCCGATGTCGCCATTCTCAACACCTGTACGGTCGTTGAAAAAACCGAGCGCAACATGCTCCGACGGGCCGAGGAGTTGCAGGCCGAAACGGCAGACCTCATCGTCACCGGCTGTATGGCACTCGCCCAAGGTGACGAGTTTCGCGAGGCCGGAATCGACGCCCAAATCCTCCACTGGGACGACGTTCCTGACGCCGTGCTCAACGGCGAGTGTCCGACGGTCACACCGGATACGGAGCCGATTTTGGACGGCAAGATTGGCATTCTCCCCATCGCGCGCGGCTGTATGAGCAACTGCTCGTACTGCATTACGAAGTTCGCGACCGGCCGGGTCGACTCGCCACCGGTCTCCGAAAACGTCGAGAAAGCCCGCGCGCTCGTGCACGCCGGCGCGAAGGAGCTCCGGATCACGGGCCAAGACACCGGCGTCTACGGCTGGGATACCGGTGAGCGAAAGCTGCCCGAGCTGCTCGATAGGATCTGTACCGAAATCGACGGCGAGTTCCGGGTACGCGTCGGGATGGCCAACCCCGGCGGAATCCACGGCATTCACGAGGAACTCGCCGACGTGTTCGCCCGCCACGACAAGCTCTACAACTTCATTCACGCGCCCGTCCAGTCGGGCAGCGACGCGGTGCTCGAAGCCATGCGTCGGCAACACCGCGTCGACAAGTTCCGCGAGGTCGTCGCGGCGCTCGACGACCGGCTCGACCACTGGACGCTCTCGACGGACTTCATCGTCGGCTTTCCGACCGAGACCGACGCCGACCACCGCCAGTCGATGAAGCTGCTCCGGGAGGTGCGGCCCGAAAAAATCAACGTCACCCGGTTTTCGAAGCGCCCCGGCACCGACGCCGCCGAGATGAAGGGTCTTGGTGGGACGATGAAAAAGAAGCGCTCGAAGGAGATGTCGGCGGCCAAAATGGAGATCGTCGCCGAAGCCCACGAGGAACTGGTCGGAACGACACGGGAGGTGCTCGTCGTCGAGGAGGGAACCGGCGACTCGGTGAAGTGTCGTGACGGCGCGTACCGACAGATCATCGTCCAAAATGCCGACGAGCACGGACTTTCGCCGGGTGATTTCGCCACCGTCGAGGTGACGAGTCACCAAACTGTCTACGCGTTCGGAACGCCGGTGTAGCGATGGGACGACGCGAGTTGGCATACGACGTGTTGCTGCCGATCTGTGTCGTTTTCGCGGTCGGTGCGGCCGTCGTGCTCATCAGCGGGGCGTGGCCGCCGCTGGTCGCCGTCGAAAGCGGAAGTATGGAGCCGAACACCGTCCGCGGCGATCTGGTTGTCCTCACCGCCCCCGACCGGTTTGCGCCCGCCGGGGCCGATGGAGCCGGCATCGTGACCGCGGCCGCTGCGGGCGTGTCGGCGAACGCGACGGATGAGAACTCGTCGGACGCGCCGGCGGCTGGCTACGGTCGGCTCGGTGGCCCTGGAGACGCGGTCGTGTTCGACCCACCGGGCCGAACCGGCTCACCGATTTTCCACCGGGTTGCGTTCGCCGTCGAGGCCGACGAGAACTGGTACGACCGCGCGGACGACCGGCTTCACGACGCCGACAGCTGTGACGACCTCGCGCACTGTCCGGCCCCGCATGCGGGCTACATCACCATCGGCGACAACAACGCACGGTACGATCAGGCTGACGACATCGCCCCGCCGGTCAAACCCGAGTGGATACAGGGCAAAGCCCAGTTTCGCGTGCCGCTGGTGGGCTGGCTGCGGCTCGGTGTCGACGCCGTTGGTGAGTTCCTGTTCGTGAGCAACCCACTTGCGAGCGGTTCGCTCGAAAGAGTCGGCGGTATCGACTCGCCGGTTCGAATAGCGTCGGTTTCGTCGACAGCCGTCACTCCGAGAGCGTGAGACTCTCGGTGGCGGCGTTTCGCAGCGCGTCCGACCGCCCGCGGCTGCCCGGCGCGATGGCGAGCGTTCGCAGCCCACAGCTGTTTGCGACCTCCAACACGGGTTTGAAGTCGGTGTCGCGAGAGGCGATAGCGAGTGTCGTCGCACGGTTTTCGGTCGCAAACCGGGTGGCGTCGACCGCGAGTTTGACGTCGACATCGCCGCTGGTGACGATCACCTCAAAGCCGCGGGCTTCGGCCGCCTGAATCAGTCCGGGGGTTGCGTGTTCGTCGACGTACAGCCGGGTTGTCGCCAGTCGGCCGGTTTCGGCCGCCGCGTCGCGAATGTCGTCGAGATCGACATCGAACTCGTCACGGAGCATGTTCGGTCCGTCGACGAACAACGCGACACCGTCGAGCGGTTCGTCGTAGCCAACGGAGTCCATACGCGTGCTGGAGCGTCGGGAAGTAAAGCGGTGCCGTTTGCGCCCGACCGGGGTAAGTTGTGTGTACACGGCATACGGAGACAGCACGCTTAATACCATACAATAATAATTATAAACTTGTGATGACACAAAATAGCAGTCCGGTTCACTGTGCCGTTGTTCGGGCGATGAACAGCCACGACGCGGTGACACTCTCGGATATCGAGGGGAGTCGGACGTTTCAGGTCGTCGAGTATGCGACCGATGAGTGTCATCGAGAGCTTGCGGAGATCGAGGAGGGAACAACCCTTGCGGTCAGCCTCGAACCGATTCGTGCGCGTGCGGACATCTGGCGGGTCGAACGGGTCGACGCGAAGGCGTCGCCAGGGCTCACCAACGGCGCGGCGTAGCCGACCGCCGCGGGCGACGGTTCGACCAGCAGATACGTCGACCGCTCCATCCAACCGGCGGATGCACCGAGCGACGGCCATCAGTGCGTGTAGCCACGGTCAGCAAGCGGTTCGCCGTCGATGACGACGCCGCGGTCGGCGTCGACAACGCGGCCAACAACGGTGAGCGGTGTGCTCGTTTCCGCGCGAACGGCGTCGAGATCGTCGGCCGAAATCGTCGCCACCAGCTCGAAGTCCTCGCCGAAAAACGCGGTCGCCTCCCACTGCTCGACCGCGGTGTCGAACGCGTCGTCGACGGCGTCGTCGGCCGGCACCGCCGCACGATCGAGTTCGATGCCACAGTCGCTGGCGGCCGCAAGCTGGTGGAGCGAACGCGCGAGCCCGTCGCTCGAATCCATCATCGCCGTTGCCGACCCCGCAAGCGCCCGACCCGCCGCAACCCGTGGGTGAAACCGGAATAACTCGTTTGCTCGGTCGACGTGGGCGGGCGACGGGCGCTGTTCGAAAAACGCGAGCGCGGCAGCACTGCGGCCGAACGTGCCGGTGACAACGACACGGTCGCCGACCGTCGCGCCCGAGCGGTAGACGGGATCGGAGACATCGCCGATGGCGGTTGTCGCCACGGTGAACTCCTGATGGGTGTCGAGGTCGCCACCGACATAGTCGGCGTCGACTGATTCACAGACATCGCGTGCGCCCGAAACGAACGCCGAGAGTGAATCGGCGTCGAACGCGGTGTCGGCGTAGGCGGCGACCGCCGCCGTCGGCGAGGCCCCCATCGCCGCAAGATCCGACAGCGAGGCCGCGACCGCCCGCCAGCCGGCGGTGTACCGGGTTGTGCCGGCCGGAAAATCCGTGGTCTCGTGGAGCATGTCGGTCGTGATCGCCGTGTCATCGACGACGGCCGCATCGTCGCCAGCGTGCGAGAGTGTGTCCGCGAGCAGATCCAACGCCGCCTGTTCGTCCATCGGCCGAGAATGTGGCGGCGAGCCCAAAAGCGTGTGTGATTGGCGGCCAGAAGAGTGTCATCGAGTGTTCCCACCAAGTCGGCAGGTATGAATGAGCCGCTCGGCTGCAAACCGAAGAATCGGCACATGTTGCAAACCGATAATCGCCGCACGTTACAAACCGATAATCGCCGCACGTGACACGCCCGCATACGCCGTACGTCGGCAATACGATGGGTTTAAACACGCCAACACGGAATACGCCCCTATGGTAACTCTCTACGACGTTCCGGCCGAGGAGTTCATCGGCGCGCTCGCCGAGCGGCTCGACGAGCGCCTCGAGGAACCCGACTGGGTCGAGTTTACGAAAACCGGGCACGACCGCGAACTCCCGCCACAACAGGACGATTTCTGGGCCGTTCGCGGCGCAAGCTTACTCCGAAAAGTCGCCATTCGCGGCCCCGTCGGCGTCGAACGCCTCGCCACGGAGTACGGCGGCACGAAAGGCGGGTCGAACCGCTATGCGGTTGCACCCGCCCGCCACGTCAGCGGCTCGAAAAAGATCATTCGCGAACTGTTGACCCAGCTCGAAGACGAGGGACTCATCCAGACGGCCCAAGGCGAGGGCCGACGAACGACCGCCGACGGCGACGCCTTCCTCGACGAGGTCGCTATCGACGTCTTCGAATCGCTCGACCGACCGGAACTCGAACGCTACGCATAACTCGGCCGTCCGAAACCGTTTTTTCGGTTGCACAATGACGACTAGTCATGAGCAACAGCCCCGACGATGACCGACTCGAACAGCTTCGCGAGGAGAAGCGCAAACAGCTCCAAGAGCGAGCACAGGGCGGCGAGGGCGACGCCGACGAGGCACAAAAAGCGGCGAAAGAACAGGCCGACGCCCAGAAACAGGCGCTGTTGAAACAACACTTGACCGACGGGGCGCGCCAGCGACTCAACGCGGTGCAGATGTCGAAACCGCAGTTCGCCGAGCAGGTCGAACAACAGGTCGTCGCGCTGGCCCAAAGCGGCCGCCTCAACGACCGCATCACCGAAGAACAGATGAAGGCGTTGCTCAAGGAACTCCAGCCCGAGTCGAAATCCTTCGATATCCAACGGCGGTAGTCGATGGAGTTGGCGCTGCTGTACAGTGGTGGAAAGGACTCCTCGCTGGCCGCGCTCGTGGTCGAACCGTTTTACGACGTCACGCTTGTGACAACGACGTTCGGACTGACCGACGACTGGCAACACGCACAAACCGCGGCCGACGCGCTCGGCTTTTCGTTTGACACCGTCGAACTCGACAATGAAGTCGCCGAGAGAGCGGTCGATCAGATGGCGAGCGACGGCTTTCCGCGAGCTGGAATCCAGTTGGTTCACGATCACGCGCTTGAAACCGTTGGCGCACTCGACTACGACGCGGTCGCCGACGGAACCCGTCGCGACGATCGGGTGCCAACCGTTTCTCGAGCCAGCGCCCAGAGCATCGAAGACCGCTTCGATGTCGACTACATCGCACCGCTGTCGGGCTTTGGTCGGCATGCGGTCGACCGGCTGGTTGCGTCGAGTTTGGCGGTCGAAGCCGGGCCGAGCGAGTCGGTCGCGAAGGCCGACTACGAGGGAGAGTTGCGAGCGCTGTTGGCCGAACGACACGGCGAGGACGCCGTCAGCCGCGTGTTTCCCGCACACGAACAGAGCTACGTCCACGGGCGTCGATGACCCGCATCGAGAGTCGGCTGTCGAAGGCGTCCGCCGATCCCCAGCGCGTTCCCGTCGAATCACATGTTTGACACGCTCGTCGACATCGCTGTGTCCGTACTGCTCGCCGTCGGGTTGCCAGCGATGTTCGTGCTGTTCGTCCTCAAGGGCGCAATCGTCGGGAAACCGTTGCCGACCTCGGTGTTGCTTCCGGGCTACATTCTGGCGGTATCACCGCCGACCACGACGATTGTGCTCGCGATTGCGGTCGCCTCAGTCGGTTACGTGTGTGGGCAGCTGCTGATCTATCTGTTCGCCGCGCGGCACGGGCGCGACGCACTCCAGTCGAACCGATGGGTTCCGCTTACCGACGCACAGATCGACCGAGCCGACGCGTTGTTCGAGCGCTACAGTGGCCCAGGCGTGTTCGTGACCAACCTGCTTCCCTACGCGGGGACGTTCATTGTGATTCCCGCGGGAGTGGCCGGCTATCCGATCGGCCGACTCACCGCGTACGCGCTCGTCTCGACGGTACTCAACTACGTGGTTATTGTTTGGTTCGTCGTCGGCTCGATCGGGATTTTGATCGGCTGACCGTGACAAAGGGTCGTCGCCGATGAGACTCGTGTACCGCGTCGACAACACAGGAGCACCGTGTCGGTGACACAGGAGTACCGCGTCGGTGACACAGGAGTACCGCGTCGACAAGGTCGATGTACCGCGTCGACAACACCGCAAATCGGCGGACGGAACGTACAATCGAACGGTTCATGACACCAGTAGTAGTCGTTTTATGCAATGACACTCGGGATCTGGTTTGCGATTATTGCGGCCCTGATCTGGGGAGTGTACCTCTTTTATCTCAAACGGATGTTTACCGAGTACGCGGCATCGACGCTCACCGTCCTGATCAACGTGTTCGCGCTGGGTTGGTACGGACCGATTGTGGCCTACTCGCTCGGCGTCGACGGGGTGGTCGAGGCGGTGTCGGTGTTCGAACTCGCCCATCTCGGTATTCTCGCGCTGACCGCGGTGACGATTGCGGCCGCCATGATCACCTTTCTGCGGGCGCTCGGAATCGGTGATGTCTCGTACGTCGCGCCGATCAACAAGATCGTTCCCGTGTTCGTGCTCCCCATCGAGGTGGTCGTCTTGGGGCAGTTTCTCACGCCGCTGCAGGTCGCCGGCGTCGTCGTCGCCACGATCGCGATTTACGTGGCGAACTTCCAGGGTGGGTCGCTGACCGAACCGCTGCGGCGAATCGCCCACTCGCGGGCTGCCCAACTCGCGCTCGTGAGCGCATTCTTTTTCGCCGTCAGCGATGTGGGCAAACGGATTGCGCTTCAGGAGTTGGCGATTCCGGCCACGCTGTGGGTGCCGCTGTTGCTCGGCAGCGTCATCGTCATTCTCGCGCCCATCGCCCCGCGGTCGACGCCGGGTCTGAACCGTGTTGAGGTGCGAAAGTTGGCCGGTGCCGGCGCGTTTGTCGCCGCGGGCGAACATGTGACAACGCTGGCGTTCGCGTTGATTCCGGCCAGCATCGCCTCACCGATCGTGAACACACAGGCGATTGTCGCCGTGTTGCTCGGCGGGATTTTGCTCAAAGAACGCTACTTCCGGATTCGGATCGTCGCAGCCGTTCTCGCGGTGATTGGCGTGACGATGATCGCCATCTGAGGGACGGTCGGGGCCAATCGGATTGCGTCGGAACGCGGGGCTGCTGGGCCAGTGGTGGATCGGCACCAGCTATTGACACGTTGACACAGCGGTGTCAACACGGGAGATCCAGCTACTGGCACGGTGGCGACGCGGTGTCGCCATCAGTGAACACCCCTGAGCAGTGATGCTAAAAGAAAGACAGATATGTTCGCTCGCCCAAGAATAGCGTGTTAACTACGCTCGTTTCGGTGCGATACCCGCTGACAGCGGAGGGTCATCGGACGATTCGTCGCGGCGTCGACTATCTCGAAGGCGACGGCGACGCGCTCATCATTCTCCACGTCAGGCTCATTCAGAACGGCGACAAACTCACGCGAAGTGCGCTCCGCGCGGCGGTCGAACGCGAAGTCGGCGAGATTCCGGCGCACTACGTTGTTCGACACGGCTATGTTCTCGAGGAGGCGATTATCGACGAAGCCGCCAGACAGCGAGCCGATCGCGTGATCGTCGGCAGAACCAAGCGCGGCCGGATTCGACGCCGACTCGGTCAACTGCTCGGGTTGTATCCGGATCTCGAAGCCGAACTCGAACGCAGCCTCGGGGCGATACTCGAAGTCGTCGAATAATGGCGACGGCCGGATAGTTGGGCCGTCCACGCAAATGAGCGGCGAACAACACGTGTGTGCAGAACAACTCGGTCGATGAGACCGACCGTGTAATGCGTATTCTTTTTATGATGTGTGCAAACCACGCCAGTATGAAAGCCCAACTCAAAACAGCGGTCAACCGAGCGAAGTACGCGGCCGTCGGCGCGGCGGTCGGCGCAGCAATTGGCGGGCTAGTGAGCCGGCAGGGCGCGAGTACCGGCGGCGCAGTCGGCGGGCTTGTCGGCGCGACGCTCAGCGAACTCCGCTCCGGAGAGTCGGCCCCGTACACGAAACTGAAAGAGAAGCTCCCAATGAGCGGGTAGCAAATCCCCCGAGGCGTCACCCCGAACCGGGTGCGAGGAGAGCCGCATGGTGACCGGCCGTCGGAACCGTCCCAACCTCAATCCGAGAGCCGACGGCCAAAGGACAGCTTTCAAGCGCGGCTGCCGCGAATCGCGGACTATGTACGATCGACTCAAAGGATTCCGCGACTTCTATCCCGACGAGATGTCGGCCCGGCGGGAGGTCGCCGACACCGTCGAGGCGGCGGCTGCGCGCTACGGCTTTCGCGAAATCGGCACCCCGACGCTCGAATCGACCGCGCTCTACACCGACAAATCCGGCGACGAAATCGTCGACCAACTGTACAACTTCACCGACAAGGGCGGCCGCGAGGTGACGCTTACACCCGAACTCACGCCGACCGTTGCCCGGATGGTTGTCGCCAAGAGCCAGGCGCTCTCGAAGCCGATCAAGTGGTTCTCGACGCGCCCGTTTTGGCGCTACGAACAGGTTCAACAGGGTCGCTTTCGCGAGTTTTACCAGACCAACGTCGACATCTTTGGTTCGAGCGAACCCGAAGCGGACGCCGAAATACTCGCGTTCGCCGCCGACGCGCTGACCGATCTCGGACTCGACGGCGACGACTTCGAGTTCCGCGTCTCACACCGTGACCTCCTCGGTGGGCTGCTTGCGGCGTTCGACGCCGACGTCGACACCGACACCGCAATCCGCGCGGTCGACAAACGCGACAAAATCGAGGACGGCGAGTACCACGGCCTGCTGAACGACGCTGGACTCCGATACGAGCAGGCCGAAACGTTCGACGCGTTGCTCGAAACCGACGAGCTTTCCGACCTCGTCGCGTTCGCCGAAACCGACCGCGTTGCCGACGCGGTGGAGAATCTCGAGCGCGTTCTCGACGCAGCCGAGGATTTCGGGGTTCGCAAATACTGTACCGTCTCGCTCGAAACGGCCCGCGGGCTCGACTACTACACGGGCGTCGTCTTCGAATGCTTCGACTCGACCGGCGAGGTGTCGCGGTCGGTGTTCGGCGGCGGGCGCTACGACGACCTCATCGAACGGTTCGGCGGCCAGCCAACGCCCGCGGTGGGGGTTGCCCCCGGTCACGCTACCCTGCAGTTGCTGTGCGAGCGCGCGGGCGTCTGGCCCGATGGAACGCCGGCGACCGACTACTACGTGCTCAACGTTGGCGACACCCGCGCGGTGGCCGCCGAGGTCGCCCGACAGCTTCGCAATCGGGGCCATATCGTCGAAACTGACGTTTCGGGCCGAAGCTTCGGCGCGCAGATGTCCTACGCCGACTCGATCAACGCCGAAACGGTCGTGATCGTCGGCGAGCGCGACCTCGAAAACGGCGAGGTGACGATCAAGGACATGGCAACCGGCGACCAGACGACCGCGCCGATCGACGACTTCCCCGGCGATCTCGATCGGCCGACGTACGAGGAGTACGAGTAGAACGCGCTCGACGCGGCCGAACGGACGTGTTTTTACGGCTCGGCCATCTATCCTCGCGAAATGATTTTCGAGACGCTGCCGTCGGCTCCCCGCGCCGACGAACTCATCGACAAGGCCTTTTCACGGGCCGCCCGCGCGGGGCGGGCGAAGTCCACGATGGAGGCCCAACAGTCGATGCTCACGATTGCGGTCAACATCACCTCCGACAACCTCGAGAACGTCGTCACCGCGTGGCCGGATTTCGACTATGTCGATCCCTTTTATTACGAGCTGGCCGACGCCATCGTCGATGTCGACGAGCTTCGCCAGTCGCTCTCGGAGGTAATGTGGGCAAGCCGACAGATCGAGGAGATCGGTCGGGAGTACCAGCCGAAACTCCGGCGAACCGACCCCGAAACCGCCCGCAAACACCGCAAGCAGGCGTTTGCGCGCATTGCCGACATCATGGACGAAATCGCCGACGACCTGCTGGCGGTCGGCGAGGCCCGCGACGCGCTCAAATCCCTCCCCGACATTCGCCCCGACGAACCGGCAATCGTCATCGCGGGCTACCCGAACGTCGGCAAGTCCTCGTTTGTCAACCACGTGACCAACGCCCGAAACGAGATCGCCGAGTACCCGTTTACGACGAAAGGCGTCCAGATCGGCCACGTCGAACGCGACCACATCCGCTACCAACTCATCGATACGCCCGGCCTGTTGGACCGCCCCGAAGCCGAGCGCAACGACATCGAACGACAGGCCGTCGGCGCGATCGAGTACCTCGCCGACGCCGTGCTGTTCTTTGTCGATCCCTCGGGCGACTGTGGCTACCCGCTCGACGTCCAACTCGAACTCCGCGATTCGGTTGTTGCCCGATTCGCCGAGCGCGACGTGCCCGTGGTGACGATCGCCACGAAAAGCGATCGCTCAACCGATGTCGACGCCGACGCGTACATGAGCGTGACCGAAGACGAGGGCATCGACGCGGTTCTCGATCTGGCGATCGATGCGGTCGGATTCGAACCCGAGTTGCCCTCGCGAGAGAACACGTAACGCGACCGGGTGGCGACACGGCGGCCCGTGTGTGGACGGTCGGCGAAAGAGCCTTCACGAAATCGGGCGAACCGCGAGCCATGCCTCGAACCCTCCTCCAGCGAATTCGAACCGCCTTCGACTGGTCTCGCACTGCCGATCCGAGCGACAGCGGTGTCGACAACAACGACCAAAACAATGACGGTGAGGGCGGCGACGAGAGCGAGGACGACACACGGTTCGTGCCGTCGCTCCTCGATTATTCGGTTCGCGAAGCCCACGGCGGCGGGTCGGACGCGGCCGCTCGTGAGATCGATCGAATCCAACAGCAGGCAGAAACGGTGGAGTCGATTCGCGACGACGGACGACGCTGACGATCAGCGGAACAGGTCACGATGACGACTGCGTTGTTCACAGCGATCCGAAAAGGCGAGGTTATGTCGCCGGTTTCGACGCGGGCTCCGTGAGCCACATCCCGACCGCACCGATCGCACTAACCGCCATCGATGCGGCAAGCAGGCCGAAGGCGACGCGGAACGTCGAGACATCGGCGAGAACACCGACAACGAGCGGGGCGACCGCGCCCGCACCCATCAGGAGCGTCCGGACACCGCCCAGTCCGCCGCCCGAGAGCCGCTCGGGAAGCAGCTCCATGAGATACGCGCCACGAACCGGCTGAAAGCCGTGTGCGCCGACGCCAAGCGTGAAAATCAGGCCGCCAAGAACGAACACCGAGAGCGACGGAAACACCACCAGTCCCCACAACGAAACGGCCCCGAGTGCGGCTGTCGACGCGATCACCGGCAGGCGGCCGATTCGATCGGAGAGGTCGCCCGTCGCGAGTTGGACGAACGTCGCCCAGAAGAACAGCGAGTAGAGAACGCCCGCAACGGCGGTCGTCACGCCGAACTCGCTCGACAGATACAGCGGGAGAAAGGCGACAGCGCCGTTGTGGGCGAACGACACGCCGACGGTCACCAACACGAACGCGCTGAACCGCCTGACGCCGAACAACGCCACGTATTCGCGGAGATGCGGCTGTGGCTCCGAGTGGGTGTTGTCGGCCCCGTCGGTTCCGTCGGTGCGAACCGAAGCGTCGTCGGAACCGCGATCCGGGTCGCCCTCGCTCGCCAGCCGGCCGCGAAACCGGTGGGCGAACGCAGCCGCGAGGAGCGCAAACGCGAGCGCGGACAGAAAGAAAATCACCCGCCAGTCGGATCCGGGAAGCCACCCAAGCAGCCAGCCGACTGCCGGCGGCCCCGACAGCAACACAACGACGACCGTGGGTGCAGCAACGCCGCCGAACGCGCCGAGCGTGTCGTGGACGCCGAGCGCACGCCCCGTTCTGGCGGGGTAAACGCGGGCGATAAGCCGGACCGCGACCGTCTTGTGGAGTCCCGTTCCAAAGCCGATCACGAGCATGGCCGCGACGAGCACGACAAACGGCGCGGGAACAACGAGCGCGAACGCGCCCAACGCGGCGATGGACGCGCCGGCGACGACGACGCGAACCGAGCCCAGCCGGTCGGCAACGAGCCCGCTTGGAAACTGCATGGCCGCATACACCAACATGAACCCGGTAAACGCCGCGCCGACGACCGTGTTGCTGACGACGTATGTCGACTGAATCGTCTCGAACAGCGGTGGGAACGCGTACCGGACGAACTTGCCGAGAAACCAGATGCCCGAGACCAACACCAACACGTCGTAGGAGGCCAGTCGCCGGGTTCCCATTGGCTCCACCGAGTCGGCCGCGGTATAAGTCGGTGGCTATCGAACGCCGGATTTCGACGGCGGGCGACGAGTCGATCGGTTTGACTGGCGAAACGTCGAACCGGCTAATTCACCGATCGAAACGGTCAATCGACCGAATCACCGATCGGATTCGGGATGCAACCGCGCAAGCACCGGAATTTCGTCGAGTTGCTCGGCCGACAGCGCCGTCCAGTCGATGCCGGCGGGTCGGCGTTGCGGTGCGTCTGCGGCGGCGGTATGGATCGTCTCGGTTGGCGTCACGATGAGATCCAGCGGCACGTCGTGGGCGTCGGGCGTGATTTCGTTTTCGTCGACGACCTGTGTGTCGTGGACGGTCGTTGCCACCGTCGTGTCGCTGTCGACACGATCGAACTCGCTGAGCACGGCGAACTCGAGGTCGCTGTAGCCCTCGCCCTTGCCGACCCGATTGCCGGCGCGGTCGACGGCGACGCTGCCGGCAACGATCAAATCGATTCGTGGCATTTCCTCGGGGTCGACGCCAACGCCGTGTTTCGAACAGCCCGAAACCGTTGTGGCGGCATCGATATCGTCGATTTCGGCGGGATCGAGCCGTAAAAACGGTTGTCGGTCGCGGAGTCGCGGGACGGCCATATAAATTGTTTTTCCCGCCCGAAGCGCCCGTCTGCGGACGGGGAGTTGCGGCGCGTCGGGATTGCATTTGAGCGTGTCGGCCGCCTGCCAGCCGGTTGTTTCTGCCAGCCGCGCGGTGGCCGTGCGATGGTCGGCGAAGTTCGGGATTCGCCCGTGTGGCGGGAACGGAAACCGCGCGGTTCCGTCGGCCTCAAGGCGATCCCAGATCTGTTCGCGGAGTGCCTGTTTCTCCATACTGAACCCCGCGCGGACGCGGATAAAAAGCCCGCCGTCGCGAGGGCGATCGAAACCCGGCCGTCGCGAGGGCAGTTGAGGCCCGGCCGATCCGAGGGGCCACCGACCACGCGACACACAAGCCGTTTAGCCGCTGGCGGGTGTAGGAACGCTATGTTCGAAGACCGTCCCGCCCGCGACGACGAAATCATCCTTGTCGGCCGCTCGAACGTGGGGAAATCCACGATTATGCGAGAGCTCACCGGCCACGCCGTCAAGACAGGAAAAAAACCGGGGGTGACCCGCAGGCCGAACCACTACGACTGGGCCAGCGAGTCGTTCATGTTCACCGACCTGCCCGGCTTTGGCTTCATGTCCGGCGTCGAGCGCGACCACCAGGAATCGATTCAGACCGATATCGTCCACTACATCGAGGAAAACGCGGACGCGATTCTCGCGGCCGTGCTCGTCGTCGACGCGAAAAGCGTGATCGACATTATTGATCGCCACAGCGAGCGCGGCGAGATTCCCCACGACGTCGAGATGTTTCATTTCCTTCGCGAACTCGGAATCCCGGTCGTCGTCGCGGCAAACAAAATGGACAAGGTCGACGACCGCGACGCCAGACTCGACGACCTCTGTGACCGACTCGGCCTGTTTCCGCCGTGGCAGCAGTGGAAACACGAAACGATTGCCCCGATTACGGCAAAAAAGGGACAGATTCGCTCGCTGCGCGAGGCACTGTCGGTTCACCTCCACGAGGCCAAGCGCGACGACCTGTTGACGTTCGTGAAAAAATAGCGTGACGGCCGGCCGACTACGCCCTCAGTCGAACTTGCTTCGGCCCGCACTGCCGGCGGTTTCGGCGAGACTGGCGTGGACGTCGGCGATGCGTTCGCGGATGTCGCGGCCGACGACGCGGGGATCGAACCGATCCTTGTTCGGCGACCACTCGACGTCGTTGAAGAAGCTGTCGCGGAGGTCATCGACGCCCTCTGGCGGCACGATGTCGGTGGGTTCCTCGCGGTAGAGATCGAACGCCGTGCGGGTGTACTCGTACTGATACCGCGTGTCCTTGTTGACCTTGCAGATGCCGTGGGTCAGCATTTCTTGGAGCTGTGCGGGCTGGACGCCCGAGGAGCCGTGCAATACGAGCGGCGTGTCGAGGCCGTGGTCCCGAAGCGCGGTGCGGATCTTTTCGGCCAGATCGGGTTTCAGTTCGAGGTTTTTCCCCTTGGCGACACCGTGTTGGGTGCCGACAGAGATGGCGAGCAGATCACAGCCCGTCCGGTCGACGAACTCGACGGCCTGTTCGGGATCGGTGTAAAACGCCTCATCGGAGACGATCTCGTCTTCGACGCCCTTGATTTTGCCGAGTTCGGCCTCGACGAGGATGTCGGCGTCCTGTGCGTCGACCATATCGACGACCGCTTTGCTTCGCTCGACGTTCTCCTCGAAGGGGTGGTGTGAGGCGTCGATCATGATCGACGACGGAATGTCGAGATCGATCTGTTGTTCGATCGTTTCGAGATCCGTCTGGTGATCCATGTTGAGAAACACGCCGATGTCGTACTGGTCGGCGATAAGGCCGATGTAGTTGCCCATCGCTTTGAGCCCCGCAATCGGGTCGCCGTTGCCGGCAAACGAACACGCACCGTTGCTCATCTGCAACAACAGATCCGAGTTCACGCGCGCGGCCCCCTCAACAAGGCCAATCAGGATGTTTGGCTCGGCAATATTGCTCGCAACCAAACCGAATCCCGAATCCAGTGCGTCGTCGTACACCATCTGCAGTTCGTGGCCACCATAAAATGTCATGGGAGAGTCTCATCGGCTCATTGGTTTCCTCACAAATAAAGCCCACAGTAACGAACGAAAGCCACAGCAATCGCCACTCGTGCGGCGGCTGGAAGTCAGCGTGAGAGGTTCGTAAAATCGTGGTGGCTCGGAGTAACCTGTCGTCACACGGGGCTCGGTGGGGGTAACTCTCGTCACGGCCACCACCGGATTGTTGATTTGCGTTGCTAAAGGCTTCACGAAGAAAACCGGCTAGGTCTGCGCCGGTTCCACGACACCGGTTCGTCCGGCCCCTACCGTCGCCCTTTTTGTCGCTACACACCACAAACCGATATGCACCTGTTTGCGGTCGCCGACCTGCCCGAAATCACCCCGGGTGACGATCTCACGGCGATGATCAGAGAACGGGCCGACCTCCAACCCGACGACGTCGTCTGTGTCGCCAGCACGGTCGTCTCGAAGGCCGAAGGTCGGATCGCGGATCTCGCCGAGTACCCGGCGGGGCCGCGTGCCCGAGAAATCGCCAACCAGTTGGGTGAGCTCAGCGGCCGCGAGAAGGATCCGCGGTTCGCTCAAGCGGTACTCGAAGAGAGCGTCGACGTGCTGATGGACGCACCGTTTTTGCTCACCGAAACGCGGTTTGGCCACGTCGGCGTCAACGCCGGCATCGACCGCTCAAACGTTCCCGATGGCGACCTGTTATTGCTCCCCAAACGACCCAGCGAAAGCGCCGCCAGAATCGCCGACGGCCTCAACACCGACCGCGTGATCGTCACCGACACCTGCGGCCGCCCGTTTCGCCACGGCCAGCGCGGCGTTGCCATCGGCTGGACCGGACTGCCCGCCAGCCGCGACTGGCGGGGCCAACGCGACCGCGACGGCCGCGAACTCGGCGTCACCGTCGAGAACGTGATCGACGAACTCGCCGCGGCGGCCAACCTCGTTGCCGGCGAGGGTGCCGGCGGCACGCCGGTGGTCGTCGTCCGCGACTTCGAGTTCGGCGATCTGCCGGGCAGCGAGAACCACTTTCGCGAAATCGACGGCGACTATGTCCGGCACGCGCTTCGCGAATGGTCGCATACACCAACGGGAGGTGAGGCCTGATGTTCGGAATCGAACTGACGCCCGAACACCCAATTGAACGGCTCACCGAACTCGGCGTGCTGGCCGAGTCCGCTGGCTTCGATACGCTCTTTTCATCGTGTCACTACAACAACCGCGACGCGTTTGCCGCGCTGCACCACATCGCCGCCGCAACCGACGACCTCCGCGTTGGCCCCGGCGTCGCCAACCCCTTCGAAATCCATCCGGTCACGCTGGCCTCGAAGGTGGCGACCATCGACGAGGCGAGTGGGGGCCGAGCGGTGTTCGGCATCGGACCGGGCGATCCCTCGACGCTCGCCAATCTCGGTTACGCTGACGACCGCGGACTCAGACCCGTTCTCGAAGCGTTCAAAACCGCCCAGAAACTCTGGGCCGGCGAGCGCGTCGACGCCGACGGCACATTCGAGGCGACGAACGCCGGACTCAACTACGAACCGCCGAGCGGCGCGAACATTCCGGTGTACGTCGGCGGCGAGGGGCCGCACATGTGCCGGATGGCCGGCAAACACGCCGGTGGCCTGCTGTTCAACGGGTCGCACGAGGATGATCTCGCGTGGGCGCGCGAGCAGGTCGAACAGGGGAAAGCGGATCGCCCCGACTCGCGCGGCGAGTTCGACCTCGCCGCGTACGCGAGCGTCAGCGTCGACGACGATCGCGAGGCCGCCCGCGAGGCCGCCCGACCCCCGGTCGCGTTCATCACCGCCGGCGCAGCCCCGCCCGTGTTGGCGCGCCACGACATCGACACGGAAGCGGCCACCGAAATCGGCGAAAAAATCAGTGCCGGCGAGTTCTCGGCGGCGTTCGAACGGGTAACGCCCACCATGACCGACGCCTTCTGTATGGCCGGCACGCCCGACGAGGTGGCCGAACGGATGGCTGCGGTCACCACCCACGTCGACAGCATCGTCGTCGGTTCGCCGATCGGTCCCGATCTCGACAGCGCGATCGAACTCGCGGCAACAGCGTACGAACGAGCGACGCGCTGAACCGTTCGGATGGCGTCGGGGCCAGAAAGCCTCTTGAATGAGTCAAAGTTGGAGTGATCGGATCGCTTGAACGGAAGGGCGATTGGTGGGACGAGTCGGTGTCGACGCCGACGGTAATTGGGGCGGCCGAAGGGTGGGCTGGTGACGACACGACTTCGCTGAATGAAAGACGCCGTCATCGCTGGCGTGAGGCTTATGTGTGTTGCCATCACATCCCGCAGCAATGAGTTCTTCAGCCGCAACGGGATCACGGCTCACACTCGATCTGTGGCATCCCAACTGTTGGGCGATCGAAGCCACACGTGATGTCCCGGGCGGTATTTTAGCCCACGCGATATACAACCGACCGACTGCAGCAGAACAGACCGGCGAAGTCAACGGACTGTTTACCGCGTTTGGCGACACCACCAAAGAAGTCACCACGTTGCTCGATCATATCAAGTCCTCGCCGCACAGCGGCGACCTCATGGAGCTACAAAAGCGGTTTGGGGCGGGCCACAACGCGCCGGGGAATGTCGTTCGCGAGTTCTTTCTCGAGTACAATCCTGGCGACATGGTGTGTCCGGTCTTGCTGCGTCACGGCTTTGTCCACAGCGCGCCGGTTCGTATTGAGGACGGCCGAGAGGTGTGGGAGGTCTGTTTTGCGGGCGAGCGCAGCGACATTGAACCAGCACTCGACGGCGTTCGCGAGGATGCCGGTGCGAATGTCGAAATCAAACGTATTACCGCAACGGGCGAGGTTCGCCAGCCGGTTCGACAGCGTCGACACGACGCGCTCACACCGACCCAGCGGGAGGTGTTCGATCTGGCCCGCAGCGAGGGCTACTACGAGTGGCCACGGGGCACCTCAACCAGAGACCTCGCCGAGATTCGAGGAGTCTCGAAAACAACGCTGCTCGAACACCTCAGAAAGGCCGAATCGAAACTCCTCGATCCCGCCGACAAAACGGGATAACTGAACGCTACCGGCCGACGATCGCGCGTAGCGCAAACAACGCGTTCTCCTTGCGCTCACGAAGGCGTCGGTAGAAGTACGATGCCCATTTGCTTCCGTACGGAATATACTGGTAGACCGGAACTCCGTCGGCCGCCAGTTCGCGCTGGGCCGCCTCGCGAACGCCCATGAGCATCTGCACCTCGTAGTCGGTTCCGTACTCGGCGTGACGCTCGGCGGCGAACTCGATCATCGCCGGATCGTGGCTACCGACGGCGATTTGGCCGTCGTCGAACTCGCGGAAGGCGTACCGGAGCAGGTCGCGGTAGGCCTCGTCGACGGCCGCTTTGCCTTTGTGAGCGACCGACGCCGGCTCGTCGTATGCCCCCTTGACCAACCGCACTTTGCCCGGGAGGTCGGCGAGGCGCTCGACATCCTCGCGCGTTCGTTTGAGGTTTGCCTGCACACAAACTCCCACGGTGCCGTCGGTCGCGAGCGTCTGTGTCTCGAACGCATCAAGCGTGACATCCGTCGTGGGATGATCTTCCATGTCGATCCAGACGAACCGGTCGTGTCGCTCGCCGGCGTCAACGATCGACTGGAGGTTCGAACGAAACACGTCGTCGCCGATGTCGAGCCCGATCTGTGAGGGTTTGACCGAAACACAGCCGTCGACGCTGCGGTCGGCCAACGAGCCGAGCAGATTGATGTACGCCTGCGTGTCGGCGGCGGCGTTTTCGCGGTCCGAATAGTGTTCGCCAAGCAGGTTGAGTATGCCGGCAACACCGTCATCATTGCAGAAAGCCACGTGGTCGATTGCCGCGTTCGGCGTTTCGCCGGCGACGAATGAGGATGCGATCGGTGGGATCATACAAAAAGAAACGAACGACTCGGTTCTCAATACCGACCCTACCATACTATTCACAAATTTCTGCTTTGGAAATAAAAGGGCAGAATCGCCGACCATGGAAGGGGGAAGGTTAATACCCATACTCTACAACCCAAATCTATGGCAGACGATACCATGAGAAATCCCGATCGGCGAACACTCCTCAAAGCGTCCGGTGCAGCGAGTATGCTTGCGCTTGCGGGCTGTGTGAGTACCGGGAACGGTGACGATGGCGACGAACCGAGCGAGGATGAGGACATCTACTCGATCGGGATGATCGATTCGCTGACCGGTTCGTTGGCGGATTTCGGCGAGCGAAACCAGCGTGCCGTCGAAATAGCGCTCAATGATGTCAATGATGTGGGTGTTCGTGGTGGCGAACTCGACATCATCGTCGAGGACTCTGAGGGACAGAGCCAAGGCGGCGTTTCGGCGGCACAGAAACTCGTCAATCAAGACGGCGTGCCGTTCGTCATCGGCGCGGTCGGCTCGGGTGTATCGCTGGCGATTTACGAGAGCGTGATCCAGGATACCGATGTCGTCCAACTCAGCCAGAACTCCACGGGGCTCGGATTGACCGACTTCCCCGGACTGCTTCGGATGTCGCCGAGCGGCCGAACGCAGTCGATTGCGCTTGCGGACATCATCTTCAACGAGGACGAGTACGACGAGGTTGCGGTGACCTACATCAACGACGAGTTCGGTGAAAGCCTCTATGACGCCTTCGAGGAGGCCTACGAGGGCGAAATCGTCTACGAGAGCTCGCACGACGGCGAAGGATCATCGTATTCGAGCCTCGTCTCGGCAATGAACGATTCGGGCGCGGAAGCGTGGCTCTTTATTACTTATCAAGAGGAGTTCGCCACCCAGGTGAACGACATCTTTTCGGGCGGATACGACCCACAGCTGTACGGCGCAGACTCAAACCGTGGGGACACGGTGCTCAACAACACACCCGACGGGAGCATGGACGGTATGAAACTCGTTGAGCCCGCAGCGCCCGAGGAACAGGACAACTACCTGGCCTTCGCCGACGACTTCGAAGCCGAGTTCGGCGAGTCGCCAACGGCGTGGTCGGCGTTTAGCTACGACTGTGTCGTCACCGCGGCCCTCTCGATTCAGGCGGCCAGCGGGTTCGATGGCGCGGCACTCGGCGAGGTCGTTCGCGACGTGACTCGACCGGAAGGTGAGGAGGTCTTTACTTACGAGGAAGCTCATGCGATTCTCGATGACGGTGGCAGCCCCGACGACATCGACTACCAAGGCGTGTCCGGACCGATCGATTTCGACGAAAACGGCGATCCACGTGGCAGTCTCGCCGTCTTCGAGGTTCAAGACCACGGTTACGAAGTAATCGAGTTCCGCGAGTCATAGACCTCGACCCATGTCCGTTATCGAACTTGCAGCCAACGGCGTCGTCTACAGTAGCATCATCGTCCTCGGGAGCGTCGGTCTCTCGCTGATCTACAGCATTGCGGGTTTTGCGAACTTCGCCCACGGCGATACGATGACCGTTGGCGCGTACGCAACACTCGTCCTGTTTGGGGCGATTGGTGGGCTCGGAGTCGGCGTTCTCGGGGTTCCGCTCGGGTTTTTTATCGCGCTGCTCATCGGCGGCGCAATCGCGGCCGCCGTCGCGATCCTCACCCAACGGCTCGTCTACGACCCGCTCGATATCGGCTCGATTGGGCTGTTGATCACGTCGATCGGCGTCGCATTCATCTATCGAGCGCTCATTCAACTCGGCTTCGGTGCCGGGGCGCTCCGGTTTGACATTCCGCGGCTCCGACCGATCGAGTCACTCATCCCCTACGGCATTCGTGTGACCGCTCACGACGTCGTGATCGTGCTCTCGGCGATTGTGCTCGTCGGTGGACTACATATCCTTCTGCAACACACCGATCTGGGTCGCAAAATGCGGGCGATGGCAGACAATCCGGATCTCGCACGTGTCAGCGGCATCCGAACCTACCGGGTTCGACTCTGGGCATGGGTGATCGGTGCAGGGTTGGCCGGCGCTGGCGGGGCCTTTCTCGGCCTGTTCAACCAGTTGGCCCCACGAATGGGGTTCAACCTGCTGTTGGTTATTTTCGCCGCGGTCATCCTCGGCGGCATCGGCTCGGTGTATGGCGCAATGCTCGGCGGCTTTCTGATCGGCATGATCGTCGAAATGACACCGTTGTTGAGTCAAGCCGGCATTCCCATCGGCATCGAATACGCCGAAGCGATTGCGTTCGTAATTATGGTGCTCGTCTTGCTCGTTCGGCCGACTGGAATCGCCGGTGATTCCGGGGCCGGGGAGGGGGTATAATCATGGTTCGCGACCGACTCACACAGTGGGCCGACGAACTCAGCGCCGCCGAGCGTGGCGTGACGCTTGTTCTCGGCTTCGTCGCTCTCGGACTCGTTATCGCGTTGTTCACGGGCGTTCTCGGTGCCTCGTACTTTCTGTTCCTGTTTGGACTGGCAGGAATGTATGCGCTGTTGTCGCTCGGGCTGAACTCGCAGTGGGGCTTTAGCGGCCTCATCAACTTCAGCGTCGCTGCCTTCTTCGGCATTGGTGCGTACGGTGCAGCGCTGATGACCGGAGCCAACTCGCCGATTGCTGGCGGCTTCAACCCGATTTTCGGCCTCCTCGTCGCCATCGTGCTCGCCGCGGTCGTTGCCATCGCGATCGGTATCCCAACGCTCCGACTCCGGGCCGACTATCTCGCAATCGCGACGCTTGGACTCGCCGAGGTCATCAGACTGTTCATGCGGAACGAACGCCAGTGGACCAACGGTAGCGCGGGCATCCGGGGTATTCCGAGTTTCTTCGAAGGCTGGCCGATTCTCGGGACGTTCCCACAGACAATGCCCGATGTGACGATTGCGACGGGAATTTCGACGATCACCCTTGGAACGAGTTTCTGGCGACAGCTGCTCAACGTCTCGTTGCTGCTCGCACTGCTCGGAGCCGTCTTTTTCATCCTCCGGCGCGCACACCGTTCGCCGTGGGGTCGCGTGCTCCGGACGATCCGTTCGGACGAGGACCTCGCACGCGGACTCGGCAAGAATACGTTCTCGTACAAGATGCAGGCGTTCGTTCTCGGGAGTGTCATCATGGCCGTTGCGGGCGTTTTTTATGCGCACCTCAATCTGTTTGTCAACCCCGGTGACCTCGACCCGATTACGACGTTTTACGTCTGGGTTGCGGTGATTCTCGGCGGAAGTGGCTCGAACCGCGGTGCGCTGCTCGGCGGCTTCGTCGTTGTCGCCATCCGCGAGGGCTCGCGCTTCGTCAACGATTTCGCGTGGTTCCCGATCGATGGGGCACCGCTTCGACTGCTGTTGATCGGCCTCCTGATCGTTCTCGTCATGCGGTTCCGTCCGCAGGGCGTGTTGCCACCGCAACGCGAACTCATCTGGCCGCGCGCGCTGGGTGAGTCCTCGCGTGAGCCCGCAAAAACGGGCACGGGGGGCGAGGCCAATGAGTGAGCGCGATGTCGTTCTCCGGGTCGAAGACCTGCGCAAGTCGTTCGGCGCACTCGTCGCCACCGACGACGCGACGTTCGAGGTCGAACGCGGCACGGTAACCGGCCTTATTGGCCCGAACGGCGCGGGCAAATCGACGCTCTTCAACCTGATTTCGGGCTTTTATCAGCCCGACGCCGGAACGGTGCTGGTCAACGGATGCGACGTGACCGGCAAGGAGCCCTACGAGGTCGCCGAACACGGCCTGATTCGAACGTTCCAGACGCCCCGAAAGCTCGAAGGAATGACCGTCAGAGAAGCGATGATGGTCGGGCCGCGAAAGCAGCCCGGCGAGTCGTTCGTGACGCTCTTTACCGATCCGTCGGGTGTCAACGAGGCCGAAAAACGGAACCTTGCGGCGGTCGACCGGCTGCTTTCGGAGTTCGAAATCAGCGACCTTGCGACCCAGCCGGCGACCGATATTTCGGGCGGACAGATGAAACTCGTCGAGTTGGCCCGCGCAATGCTTGCGGATCCAGAAATCCTGCTCCTCGATGAGCCCGCGGCGGGGGTCAACCCAACGCTCAGACATAGTCTGGCCGAACAGATCCGACGGCTCAACGAGGAGGGAATGAGTATCCTGCTGATCGAACACGATATGGAGTTCGTGATGAGCCTTGCGGATCCGGTTATCGTGTTGGACCGCGGCAGTGTGCTCATGGAGGGTCCGCCCGAAGGAGTTCAGAACGACGACCGTGTGATCGAGGCGTATCTCGGAGGTGGAACGTGAGCGATCCCGTGCTTTCGCTGTCGAACGTCGACAGCGGCTACGGTGACGCACAGGTGCTTTCGGACCTCTCGCTGCACGTTGATCCCGGCGAGATCGTCTGTCTGGTCGGTCCGAACGGCGCGGGCAAGTCGACGGTGCTGAAAACCGCTTTCGGCCTGCTCTCGCCGTGGGAGGGCTCGGTTCGGTATCACGGCACCGAAATCGGCGGCATGGCTCCCGAGGACATCGTTCGCGAGGGAATCGGCTACGTTCCACAGACCAACAACGTCTTTGGCTCGCTCAGCATCGACGAAAACCTCCGGATGGGCGGCGTTGCCCGCGAGGACGACCGACTCGGCGAGGTCATCGACGGCCTCTACGAGCAGTTCCCGCTGCTCGACGAAAAACGGTCGGCGAAGGCCCGGATGCTTTCGGGTGGGCAGCGGCAGATTCTCGCCTTTGCCCGCGCGCTCGTCATGGAGCCAGATCTGCTGTTGATCGACGAGCCGTCGGCCGGGTTGGCCCCGAACACCGCTGACGACGTGTTCGCGGACGTCCAGACGGTCAACGAAACGGGGACTGCGATCTTGATGGTCGAACAGAATGCGATCAAAGGACTCAATATCTCCGACCGAGGCTACGTCCTCGACCAGGGAACGGTCGCCTTCGACGACGACGCCGACGGCCTGCTGGACAACCCCGAGGTCTCGAAGCTGTATCTCGGCGGCTGATCGTTCCTTTTTTCGAGTTCGTACTGAGCGCAATGAACCATCGATCAGGGTGGTGATGTGGTCACCAGTCGTTGTGCAAGACGGAACATGTGAGTTTCGCACGAGGGATAGATTCGGTTGCTATCGCCGAAGAGCACAAACAGTGAAAGTACCCGTATCCCATGAGACGGTATGAACATTCTTCTCACCGGTGCGGCTGGCGGTATCGGCGGGCAACTCGCCAGACGGCTCAACGAGACGCACGAGGTCGTTGCCGTCGACCGTGATACCGACGCGCTTGCGCGGCTTCCCGACGGGATCGAGACCTGCAGCATCGATCTCGCCGACGAACAGGTGGTACGGGAAGCGTTGTCGGAGATGCAGATAGAAACGTTCGTGTCTGCAGTCGGCGGGTACGAACTCGCGGCCATCGAGGATTGCCAGCCGACGTCGTTTGAACAACATCTCACGACGAATCTCACCGCAGTCCATACACCGATTCACGCGGTGTTGCCGACGATCAGGGAGAATTCGGGCAGAATCGTCGTGGTCGGCTCGGTGGTCGGTAGCGTCTCGCTCCCGTATCACGGCGCATACAGCGCGTCGAAAGCGGGACTGGCCGGCTACGTCGACTGCCTTCGCAGGGAGCTCGCACCGCGAGGCGTCGACGTCTCGCTGATCGAGCCCGGACCGGTCCGGACAGGACTCAACGAGCGTGCTGTTGACTCACTCAAAACGTTCTCCGACAGTGCGTACTCCGAGCAGTATGGCCACTTCAGTTCGTACAGTCCGACATCCACTGATATCGACACCGTTGTTGAGCGGATCATCACGGCGATCGAAAGCGACCGCCCCCGGGCCCGATACCGCGTTGGTCGGCGTGCCCGCTGGCTGCCCCGGCTTCAGTTGGTGGTCCCGACTCGATTGTTCGACCGAATCGTCCGCTCGGGACTTCCCGGTGGCCTGCTGTACGAACTGATCGACCGCTGAGTACAGCGCAGTTCGGGGGACAACACACCGTTCTGCGTCAGGAGAGTGCGAACGGAATGCACCCAGTACAGTGCTACACAGATGCGCTATTGTCAGCACGACACCGCCGATCGAACCCCAAACACCGTACTGTCTCACGGCCTTCGGTACGAGCCCTTCAGCCAACACCTGACTGTCGCTCTCGGCGGATCGTCGTCACGTAGATACCCGCGAGGACGACACAGCCACCGACGACGGTGATCACGTCCGGCACTTCCGCGAGCAAGACGAGCGCGAGAATCGTCGAGCCGACGGGTTCGCCGAGCCACGCGACGCTGACGACGACCGATTCGAGGTGTTTCAGCACCCAGTTGATGACCGTGTGGCCGAGGATGCCCGGACCGACCGCCATTGCGAAAAACAGAGCCCACTCGCGCGGCGGATACGCCAGGTAGCTGTGGCCCTGGATGCCAACGAGCAGCGCAAGCGTGAGCGCACACGCGGCGTAGACGACCGTGACGTAGGGAAAAAGCGAGACACGCTGGCGGATTGACCGACCCGCGAGCACGTAGCCCGCAACCGTAACCGCACCCAGCAGCGCCAGTGTGTTGCCGTAGGCGGTCGCATCCGAGACCGGGGCCTCACCCGCACCGCCGAACGACATGGCGACGCCGCCGACGATGGCAACGAGCAGGCCGATGACCGTGACTCGATTGAGCCGCTCGCCGAGCAACAGGGCCGCGCCGAGGGCGACAAAGATGGGCTGGCTCTGGACAATCGTGACGCTGGCGGCGACGCTCGTGTGGTTGAGGCTCTCGAACCACGCCGCAAAGTGGACCGCGAGCGCGACGCCGGCGACGAGCGCGAATCCGAGGTCGCGTGCCGAAAGTCGGGCGAACTCCTTGCGGTGTCGAAATAGCGCGATTGGTGCAACCAAGAGCGTCGTAAAGACGACCCGGTAAAGCGCCGCAACCGAACTGGGAGCGACGCTCCACCTGATCAGAATCGCACTCGTGCTGGCGGCGAAAACGGCGAAGCCCAGCGCCGCCAACGGCGTCACTTCGGTGTCGAACCGGTGGTACACGGTTGGTGGTGAGTGGGGAGGATAAAACCCGTTCGGAAACCGGCAGTTGTGCAGCCGACGGCACCGCCACCGCAGGGTTCTGGCCGCAGTACTGCAGTACCCTCCCATGGGAGGGAGTTGTTATTCGACTGCCGCTCGCAACAAGCAAGTATGGATCAGTTTAGTCACTACATCGATGGCGAGTGGGTCGCCGGCGACGAGACGTTCGAAAGCACGAATCCCGCAACGGGCGAACTGATTGGCGAGTTCCCGCGCGGCGGCGAGAGAGAGGTTTCCCGCGCGGTCGACGCCGCCGAAGACGCGTTCGACGAGTGGCGGGCGTTGTCGTATCCCGACCGTGCTGAGTACCTCTGGGATGTCTACCGGGCGCTGACCGATCGGACCGACGAACTCGGCGAACTCGTCACCCGTGAGTGCGGCAAGCAGATCAACGAGGGGCGTGCGGATATCGTCGAAGCCGCCCACATGGTCGAGTGGGCCGCCGGCAACGGACGGCACCCCCACGGCGACGTGGTTCCCTCCGAAATCGGCTCGAAAGACGCCTACATGCGCCGGAAACCCCGCGGCGTCGTTGGCTGTATCACGCCGTGGAACTTCCCTATCGCCATTCCCTTCTGGCATATGGCTGTCGCGCTCGTCGAGGGCAACACGGTCGTCTGGAAGCCCGCCGAACAGACGCCGCGGTGTGCTCACGCAATTGCCGAACTCATGACGGATGCGGGAATCCCCGACGGCGTGTTCAACATGATTCAGGGCTACGGCGACGCCGGCGCGGCCATCGTCGACAACGACGCTGTATCGACGGTGTTGTTCACCGGGAGCGCCGAAGTCGGCCACGGAATCGCCGACACGGTCGGTGGCACGCCCGGCAAGATCGCGGCCTGCGAGATGGGCGGCAAGAATGCGGTGCTTATTACCGACGAGGCCGACCTCGACCTTGCCGTGCGGGCCGCAGTTTTGTCGACGTTCAAAACAACGGGACAGCGCTGTGTCTCGGCCGAACGGCTCATCGTCCACACGGATCACTACGGCGAGTTCAAACGGCGGTTTGTCGCTGCCGCCGAGCGGGTTGCCGTCGGCGACCCACTCGACGAGGAGACGTTCATGGGGCCGCTCATCGAGGCCGAACACAAAGACCGCGTGCTCGCGGGCAACCAGCGCGCCCGCGACGAGGGTGTGACGGTTCTCGTCGACCGCGAAGAACTCGCTGCCGACGAAATTCCCGATGGACACGAAGCCGGCCACTGGACCGGGCCGTTCGTCTACGAGGTCGAGTACGACGACTCGCTCGAATGCATCCGCGAGGAGGTCTTCGGCCCGCACGTCGCGCTCATCGAGTACGAGGGCGGAATCGAACGCGGGGTCGAACTCCAGAACGCGACGCCCTACGGGCTGGCCGGCTCGATTATTTCGGAGGACTACCGCCAGATCAACTACTACCGCGACCACGCCGAACTCGGATTAGCCTACGGCAACCTGCCGTGTATCGGCGCGGAGGTTCAGTTACCCTTTGGCGGTGTCAAGAAGTCGGGCAACGGCTACCCGTCGGCGCGCGAGGTCATCGAGGCCGTCACCGAACGGGTCGCCTGGACGCTCAACAACAGTCCCGACATCGAACTCGCCCAAGGGCTGTCTGCCGATGTCAAAACCGACGACTGAACCGGTACTGTCGGCTGCGGAATCCGGCCTTTTGCTTCGCTTACGACGGCTTCGCCGTCGATTCCCAGTCGCGCGAGACCGGTGTCTCGCTCGCATTGATCGTGTCCAACAGCCACTCGCGGGCGTCGTCGAGCGCCTCTTCGTCGGTGCCAACGAGTCGCAACCGGTTGTGGTCGGCCTCACGGTCGGGATAACAGCCAACCGTGACCCCGAACCGATCCATGGCGCGCTCCAGTTCGGGGACGATGTTGGCCTCGGGTTCGACCGTGTACAGCAGCACGGCCCGTTGATCGCCCGCGAACTCGTCTGCGACTGTCGAGAACATTGACCGAAGCTCCGAGGGAATCCCTGGCAACACGTAGACGCCATCGAGTTCACAGCCCGGTGCGAGACCCGTTTCGTTCAGTAGCGGACGGCTTCCCGCCGGCAGGGCGGCCTCCGCGTCGACGTCGACAGCGAGGTCGCGGTCGGGAATCCGCTCGGCCACCACGGCCAGTCGGGCTTCAACCGCCTCGCGCGTGCGAGCGGTGGCGGTCATCGCTCGGCCGAATGCGTCGGCAACGGCCTCCATCGTCACGTCGTCCGGCGTCCCGCCGATGCCGCCGGTGACGAGAACGCGGTCGAACTGTGCGTGATAGTCGGTGACGACCCCGGCAATCGTCTCGAGGTCGTCGGGAACCGAGAGAATGCGCGCGACGCGAACCCCCCGCTCGGCGAGTTGGGCGGCCAGCCAGTTGGCGTTCGTGTTGACCGTCTCCCCCGAGAGGAGTTCGTCACCGACGGTGATGATTGCGACCGACAGCGAATCGTGAGCGGTGGTGGTCGTGTCGGGGCTGTCTGTCACGTTACTCACTCGTACCCGAACCGGGTTTTGGCAGCGGAATTCCGAGTGCGCCGGCAACGACGTAGCCGAAGACGGCACTCGCACCGGCGATAAAGAGGCTCCCGAAGACGACGAGCAACGCCGAAATCGGATCCGAAAGCACAACGTTTTCGATGAAAATCTGTGGCATCAACACGAGATCGCCCAAGAGGCGGACAACGAAGTCGAAAATCGCGATCATACCACCACGTTGGGGCCCGGTGTATTTGTGTGTTCAGATGTCGAGCGCCGTACGGAAGCCCAGATCGCGACTTCGGCGCCGACCGAGGAGGGGCATCCGCCGATCCGAACTGCTTTCACGTGAGCGGCACCAAGACCTGCCAATGAGTACGCTGCTTTGGGTTCTCGCCGGAATCCTCGCGTATACCCTCGCGGCAGTCATCCTGGATCGGAGAGGCCTTCTGCCCGAATCATTCAGCGTGACCGGGCCGATGTTAACGATCCGAACCGGGCGTGGCCGGGACTTTCTCGACTGGCTCTCGGGGCCGAAACGGTTCTGGCGGGCGCTCGGCAACGTCGGCGTCGGCGTCGCACTCGTGATCATGGTCGGTGCGTTTTTGCTCCTTATCATCCAGAGTTTCTCGATTCTCCAGTCGCCACCGACCGAGAACGTCCTCCAGAACCCACAGAACGTGTTGGTCATTCCGGGCGTCAACGAGTTCCTTCCGCTGTCGGTCGCGCCCGAAATCATCATCGGCCTGCTAATCGGGCTCGTCGTCCACGAGGGAGGCCACGGACTTTTCTGCCGTGTCGAGGACATCGAAATCAAATCCATGGGCGTGGCGTTGTTCGCCTTGCTTCCCATCGGCGCGTTCGTCGAACCCGACGAGGAGAGCGCCCGTGCGGCCCGCCGCGGCCCGCGAACCCGAATGTATGCCGCCGGCGTCATGAACAACCTCATCGTGACGGTCATCGTGTTCGCCCTGCTGTTCGGTCCGGTCGGCGGCGCGATCGCGGTCGCGCCGGGTGCGGCCGTCGGCGGCGTTTTTCCGGGCGGTGCAGCCGAGGCAGCCGGCATCGATCAAGGCGACCGCATCGTCGCCATCGATGGCCAGCCGGTTGACTCCGATGAACAGCTCATGGCGGCACTAGGCGAGACCGAAGCCAACGAACTAACGATCACTCTCGCTGACGACCGCGAAGTTACGGTTGAGCGGTCGGCGCTCATCACTGCCGTCGTCGCCGACTCGCCGTTTGCGACCGATGATCCCGATGACGAGAGTGGAATCTTCTTCGACGAGGAGACGGTCAAAACAATCACCGCCATCGGCGACACGCCGGTTCGAACCGAGAGCGACATTCGCGCGGCCGCCGAAGACGACCCGGTCGTCGAACTGACCGTCGAAAACGACGACACCGGCGAGGAGACGACGGTGGAGGGGCCGTTTGGCGTGTTTGCGACCGTCAGCCCCGACAGTGGGCTGTCTGCCGCCGGTGCACCCGCCGGCGAGCGGATCGTCATCACAGAAATCGACGGCGAGCGGATTGTCACCTTCAATGACCTCGAAACCGTGCTGGCCGACCGTTCGCCCGGCGAGGAGCTCTCTGTCGTTGGGTACATCGACGGTACCGAGGAGCGCTACACGGTCGAACTCCAACCACACCCCGATGGGAACGACGACGTCTTGATCGGCATTGCCGGCGCGACTGGCATGAGCGGGATCAGTGTCAACAGCGTTGGCGTCATGGCCTACCCCGCCGATCACTTCCTCTCGATTCTGAGCGGTGAGATGGGCGATGGAATGGCTGCGGTGTTGCTGTTTCTCATTATCCTGCCGTTTATTTCGGTGATCGATCCCTCGAGCAACTTCAACTTCGCCGGGTTCGTCGAGTCGAACGCCGCTTTCTACGAGGTCGTCGGCCCGCTTGCGGCACTCGGTGACGGAACGGTGTTTCTCATTGCAAACGTCCTCTTTTGGACCGGCTGGATCAATTTCAACCTCGCGTTGTTCAACTGTATTCCGGCGTTCCCGCTCGATGGAGGCCACATTCTCCGCACGTCGACGGAGGCCATTATTTCGCGGCTTCCGATCGATGATAAGCCGACCGCAGCGCGAACCGTCACGACGAGCGTTGGGTTGATCATGCTGGTGAGTCTCATCTTGATGGTGTTCGGCCCACAACTGTTGAACTGAGTCGGCCGCGACGCACTCGCAGGAAGGCTGGTGAAAGAACCGTTCCGAGATGGGGTACTGACAGTTCGGCGTTTCGACCAGAGCGAAGCCGCAGCGGACTCCACAACCCTTAGGCCGTCGGTCACCTAGCGCGCAGTATGGACACCCTGTTCGATCGGGCGGTCGCCGGCGAGCAACTGGAGCGCCCGCCGGTGTGGATGATGCGGCAGGCCGGCCGGTACCTCCCCGAGTACCGCGAGATCCGAAACGAGATCTCGTTTCTCGAGGCGATCTCGACGCCCGAAATCGCCACCGAAATCTCCCTGCAGCCCTTCGAGCGGTTCCAGCCCGACGGCGTCGTGATGTACTCGGACATTCTGACCGTCCTCGAACCGCTCGGCTTTCGGTACCACCTCGAATCCGGCGTCGGCCCGGTCGTCGAAAATGCGGTTCAGTCGCCCGAGGACACCCACCGCGAGCGCGGCGACGTGCGCGACGAACTGTGGTACGTCGGCGAACTCATCGAGCGACTCGATGGCGAACTGCCCGACGAAACCGCGGTTCTCGGTTTCGCTGGCGGGCCGTTTACGCTCTCGGCGTACGTCTGTGAGGGACGCCCCTCGCGGTCGTTCATCTCGGTTCGTCGCCTTCGCGCGGAACATCCTGCCGCCTTCGAACAGCTGCTCGACGCCTTTACCGACGTGCTCGTCGAATACGTCGAGTTTCAGGTCGACGCCGGGGCCGACGTGATCCAACTGTTCGACACCTACGCCGGCTTGTTGTCGCCGGCGGACTACCGCGAGTTCATGCTCCCGCGACACCGCGAAATCCTCGAAGCCGTCGACGTGCCGACGATCATTTTCGCGCGAAACATGGGCGCGAATCTCGGATTGTTGTCCGACAGCGGGGCCGACGTGGTCTCACTGGATTGGACGGTCGACATCGCCGCCGCGCGCGAGCAACTCGGCGACGACGTCGCCGTCCAGGGCAACCTCGACCCCGCGCTGTTGTACGGCGAGCCAGAGACGGTTCGCCAGCGAACCCGAGCAGTCATCGAGGCCGCGGGCGACAGCGGACATATTCTCAATCTCGGCCACGGCGTCGACCGAAACACGCCGGTCGAAAACGTCGCGGCCTTTTTTGAGGCGGCAAAAAATCCGGCGCTCGTCGACTGAGACGTGACGGCCGTCACCGACCGCGTGAGTCGGCTCGGCGTGTCATGCTGGGGTGCTCAGTCAGCCGGCTCCGTTGGTTCCGACGACGCCGGCGACTCCAGCGACTCGGTTGACTCAGGCGGCAGGCCGGCGTTGAAACAGTAGGTTCCCGCTTTGTTCCGGCACTGACACGGCCGAAGCTGATAGTACGACGGCGCAAAGCCCGAGAGAAACGGCTCGGCGACATCGGCCAACAGGTCGGGAAAGCGCTCATCATCGTGGGGAACAGGCACGCGGTGGAGGTCAAGACCGACTGCGGCGGCGTCCTCGTCCAAGTCGATATCGAGTTCGACCAGCGTCTCGCTTTGTTCGTGCATGAAACTCATCGGCTCGACGACGACCCGTTCGGCCTCGGCTTCAAGCGACTCGACGACATCCTCGGTCTCGGGTTCGGTCCACTCGATTCCTCGGTTTGCGTGGTTCTGGTAGCCGATCTGGTAGCTGTCGAGTCCGATCATGCCGGCGACCGCGTCGGCGTGTTCTTTGACGTACTGATCGTAGCGGCTTCCCTCGGCGAGATACTTCGTTGGGGTGCCGTGCGCCGAGAACACGAACGCGGTGTCCGGGTCGTCGAGGTCGATGTCCTCGCGTGCGACGAACGAGCGAATGGAGTCGGCGCGGATCCGGTTGTACACCGGCACGCGGTGCCAGCCGGTGATTCCGGTGAACTCGGGGTCGAATCCGGCATGTTCGTCGATGGCGGTTTCGAGCGAGTCGAGTGCCGAGACCGTTGTCGAGGGGCCACAGAGCGGATAGATCGGAACCGCGATCACGCGCTCGATTTCGTCGGCAGCGAGCGTCTCGGGCAGGTTCGCGATCAGTGGCTCCATGAACTGCATCGCGTGGTAGATTTCGACCTCGTGGCCGCGGGCCGCAAGCGTTTCTTTCAGTGCCTCGGCCTGCTCGGCGGCTTGCGCTTGGAGCGGCGAGCCGCCGATTTCGTTGTACTCCTCGAGCAGACTGGGCAGTCTGCGGCCGGCCAACTCGCGCGAGCGCTCCCAGGCTTCCTCGTCGGTTTCGGCGTCTTCGAGCGACGCGTTGTCATAAAAAATCCGCGCGAGATACTCGTGGACGACCTCGCGGTCGGGCGTTGCAGGCTCACCGAAGTTCAACAGCACAATCGCGGTTTCCATACGAGCAGTTGGCTCTTGTCCGGTAAATGCACTTCGCCTTCCGCGGTTCGTCGGTTGTTGCAGAACCGATAAACTACGCATCATCGGTGATCCGCGTTGCCAACCGGGTTGCGTTCCGGATGCGACCCGGAATCCCCGGCCGCCCGACGAAGTTCGAACAGAACTGTATGCCGTCAGGTGGTGAGAGTTCGTTGAGCGCGATCCACGAGCGGTCGTACGCCGGCATGCCCGGATTCCAGCGGTGGACGCCGATCGCCGTTGCCGGCGCCCCCGTCAGTGTTTCGAAGGCGTCGGCGGCGAGTCGACCGAGGTCGTCATCGCTGCGCGAGTTCATTTCGGGATCGCTGTTCGCGTCGACGTAACAGGTGAACAGCCCGTCGCGACCCAGAAAACTCGCGTTCCATGTCGAGCCGCTGATCGGAAGCTCACCGCCCGGCGGAACGAGCGCACCGATTCCTTCGCCGGTGAACTCGCTATCGAGAAACACCATCGAGATCGGATTGTAAGCGAACCGGTCGAGCGTGTCGGCAAGGTCGGCGTCGACATCGCCTAGCAGCCGCGCAGCCGTCGGGGCCGGCGTCGTCACAATGACCTCGTCGACCCGCGTCGAACGCTCGGCGGTTATGAGCCGGTAGCCACCGTCGTCGGTAACGATGCGTTCGACGGGCGTGTCGAGGGCGATTCGATCCGCATACGTCTCGTAGAGCGCGGTCGTCAGTGTGCCCAGTCCGTCGTCAAACGAACAGATCGGTGGCGTTTCACGGCCCGAAAGAAGTCGTCGGAGCAACCAGACGACCAGACTTCGGCCGACACCAGCACGCTCGAGCGCCCGACCCAGCGAGTACTCGAAAAGCATCTCACGGGGGTCAGTGCCGTACAGTCCGCTGTACAACGGCCCGATGTACCGTCGAGCGGCCTGCGAGCCGAAGCGCCGAACGAGGTACTCATCGACCGTCTCGCCCGGGCGGGCGGGCCGGGTCAGCGGCTCGGCGAGCATGCGGAGTTTGCCGAGCGGACTCAACAGATCGGTCGAGAGCGCCTCGCGAACCGACAGCGGAACAACGCGGAGTCGATCGCCATGGTACATGTACAACGGCTGGTCAGCGTCGACGACGCGAAGCTGTTCGCGGAGGCCGAGGTCATCGACCAGCGACTCGATCGGCTCGCTGAGTCGAAGCCGCTGGGGACCGAGTTCGACGACGCGACCGTCAATTCGCCGGCTGCGGATGATCCCGCCTGGCTCGTCGCGGGCCTCGAAGGCGACGACATCCACGTCGCGTTCCGCGAGCGCCCGAACGATCATCAGTCCGGAGATACCCGCGCCGACGACGCCGACACGCATCGTCAGCGCCTCCCCCAGACGACACCGCGTCGAACGCTCTGCGGACGCGTTGTCGACGCGGCGGTTCTGTGGCGATTCATCTCTGGTCGAACTCGGGTCGCCCGTCGAATAACGGTTCCGTGTTTGGGGTTTCGACACCGCGTTCGGCCGGCTTCTTCTCGACAGAGCCGTCCAGCGGTTACGTCGCGTCGACCGCCGGTCACACCGAGTCGACCGGCTCGAACTCGTGGCGCACGACGACGGTTTCGTCGTCCCACTCAGTGTTGTGCGTGCGTTCGATTCGTTTTTTGTAGGCCGCGAGGGTCGGCGAGCCCTCAGCGCGCGCGTCGGCGTCAGTGAGTGCGCCGAGCGGTTCGGCTTCGACCGTCGTCACCTCGAACGTCACACCCTCGATGTCGAACGTGTCACCCGTGTCGGCGTGGCGATCCCCGCGGTGCAGTTGGGTAACGTCGCCGTCGAGAACCGACTGTCTGATCCGTTCGGCCGGAAGCAGGTCGGCAGCATCGATTCGTGCCATACCGCTGGTATCGGTTGCAGCCATTTAGTGCCATCTCTCGCGCCGTGTTGACACGCAAGCCACAAATCAGCGGAGACCCAAAACCCGGTATGGTTGATGCACCCCAAACTGACGAAGGGTGGTACTCGTTGCACGACTTTCGAACGATCGACTGGGACGCGTGGCGGAACGCACCGGAAGCCAGACGCGAACGAGCGATCCGCGAGGGCCGAGAGTATCTCGCAGCCCACGAGTCGCTCGCGGACGTCGAAAGCGAGGGCGCGTCGGCAGTGTTCTCGGTGCTCGGCGACAAGGCCGACCTGCTCATCGTCCACTTTCGGCCCTCGCTCGATACGCTTTCGCGCGCAGAGCGCCAGTTCGAGCGCACCGAACTGGCAGGGTTCACCGACCGGCCGACCAGCTATGTCTCGGTGACCGAAGTCTCGGGATACGTTTCGGATGACTACTTCGAAGGCGACATCGAGGACGTCAACGCAGGGTTACGAAACTACATCGAAGGAAAGCTCAAGCCCGACATTCCCGACGACGAGTACGTCTGTTTTTACCCGATGAGCAAGCGCCGCGGCGAGACACACAACTGGTACACGCTGTCGCACGACGAGCGCGCCGAACTGATGAGCGGCCACGGCCGAACCGGCAAATCGTACGCCGGCAAAATCAAGCAGGTCATCGCCTCCTCGCTCGGCTTCGACGACCACGAGTGGGGCGTGACGTTGTTTTCTGACGATCCGATCGACATCAAGGATGTCGTCTACGAAATGCGGTTCGATGAGGCGACCTCGAAGTACGGCGAGTTCGGATCGTTCTACATCGGTCGCCGGTTCCCACCGACCGATCTCGGCGCGTATCTCAACGGCGAGACGGTGCCGACCGGCGACGAGTCGGCCGGCCAGCACGGCCAGCACGAGCACGGAAGCGAGGACGGTGCGCATGGACATGGCCATGGAGACGATGGCGACGCACACCACCATGGCGGAGATGGCGGCAGCCACAACCATGATAACGGCGACTCAGGCCACAGCGACGGCGATCACCACCACGACGACGGCGACACCGACACGGTCGACGAGGACTCGATCCGCGGCGAACTCGCCGATCTCGACATCTACGCCGGCAAGCCACACGGCGAGGACGTGTACGCCACCGTGCTGTACTCCGAGGCCGACGAGGAGGATCTGTTCGAGGAGGTCGACGGCCTCCGCAAAAACTTCGACCACTACGACTCACACGTCAAAACTGCAGTCTATGGCGCGAACGAGCGCGTCCGAACCGCAGTCGTCTCCATCTGGCAAACCGCCAGCGCCGCCGAAACGGCCGCCGGCTTTCTTTCGGAGCTGCCGGGAATCGTCGAGCGCGCCGGCGAGGAATCGGGCTTCGGCACGATGGGAATGTTCTATACGGTCAAACCCGACTCACGGCAGGACTTCGTCGAGAAGTTCGCCACCGTTGGCGGCGTGCTCGACGAGACCGACGGCCACATGGAAACCGACCTGATGATCAACGTCGAAAACGAGAACGACATGTTCATCGCCAGCCAGTGGCGCTCGAAGGAGGACGCCATGGGCTTTTTCCGCTCGGACGCCTTCCGCAACACCGTCCAGTGGGGCCGTGACGTGCTCGCTGACCGCCCACGCCACGTCTTTTTGGCCTAACCCTCGCATGTCTCCAACAACCTGGCACCGACAAGACTGGCTGCTCGTGCTCGAAGCACTCGCCAGTGGAACCCATCCCGATGACGAGTCGACAGCGGCGACGCGTCGTCGCCGGCTGATCGAGTTCATTTGTCAGGCCTACGGCATTGATGCAACGGCGTACGTGTTCGAAATCGATGACGACTGGAGCGACGACCGCGCAGCGGAAGCGAGACGGAGCGGGACAACGGCGACCGAACTGGAGCCCGCGATCGTGTCCCGACTCGGGGACGACGACTGGCAGCAGGTCGCTGACACCCTCGCCGTGTTTGCAGACCGCGATACCGAAACAACCCGAACCGAGCGAGCGGCGACATTGGTCGAGTCGGTTGTCGAGTCGGAGACATCGGTGTCGCTGCCGGATCAGTGAACCGCCTCGGGGTCAGCCCCGAGGCACTCGGCTTGAACCGCCTGTAGATCGATGCCGACACACGACAGCTGATACGGACACCAGCCGCCCACGACGAACCCGTCGATTTTCATACACCGCTCACGCAATGGATGTATGACCGACCAGTCAGCAGCGAACGGGCCGGCGGCCCACCACATCGGCCTCACCGTCAGCGATCTCGACCGCGCAGTCGAGTTCTATCAGTCCGTGTTCGACGCATCCGAATGTGCCCGCTTTCGCGTCGGTGGCGAGGCGTTTGCGACCGCCGTCGACATCGACGGAGCCAGCGCGCGGTTTGTCCATCTCGATCTCGGTTCGGTGCGGCTCGAACTCGTTGCCTACGAACCGACCGGCGACCCGCGAGCGTCGCCGACGCTCAACCAGCCGGGTGCGACGCATTTCGGCGTCTCCGTCGACGACCTCGACGCATTCTATCGGTCGTTGCCGGCGGCTATCGATCCGGTAAGTCCGCCACAAACGACCGAAAGTGGGACGAAAATCTGTTTTCTACGCGATCCGGACGGCACTCTCGTCGAACTTCTCGAGGTGTAATCTGCAGGCGGCCACGAGGGCCGACCCCCGACCACGAATCGAACGGCCTCGCCGGCTGTCGGTGGTGTCGATCCGTCTAGAACAGTGCGTATGGCCACGCAACCGTGCTGAGCGAGAGAAACACCAGCGCCGTGCCGGCGAGTGCAACGTTTTTCAGGAAGTTGATCATCTCGCCCCGTTTCTGTTCGTCGGGAACCGCCCAAAAGTCGTGCATCAGCGGTGTCGTCACCGCGAGGAAGACGAACAGTGCACCCGCCGCAAACAGTGGCAGGACGCCGGCAGCAACGCCGAGGCCGCCGAACAACAATATCCCGCCAGTGAACGGAACCATGAGTTCCGGCGCAGGCACGCCTTTCGCGCCCGCATAGCCGGCCATTGCCTCGGCATCGAGGAAGTGATTCAGCCCGTTGAACGCGAGAA
>OBKM01000091.1_pt1 | contig 40929 bp, 34 predicted proteins | sample 1519691 | NCBI WGS metagenome assembly OBKM01 (sample SAMEA37050418, study PRJEB22526) | metagenome | biome: saline pan; feature: lake; material: water | place: Egypt | collected 2015 | depth 0.5 m
CGCCAACAACATCCAGTGGCTCCCACTCGAGTAACGGCGACGGTGGGCTTTGGTAATTAATGTTCATCTCCTCATCCATGATGACCAGCAACTCGGGAGAGTACCTGATGAGTTGTTCGTACAGTTGGAGTTCCTCTTCCCGTTCTTTTTGAGCGGTGATGTCCTGGATCGCGCCTCGGAGTTTGACTATATCATCACCATCATATATCGCTTCACCAGTAGTGTGTACCCACTTTTCATCGTTTTTTGCGGTGATCACTCGCAATTCGAGATCGTAGGGTTTGCCGTGTGTGCGGCAGTTTTCGATTGCTGTCTTAATTATTGGTCGATCGTCTGGATGATAGAACTCAACACCAGTCTCGATTGTCGGCTCAAACTCCTCGTCGGGGTCGAGGTCATGAATCGCATATGTTTCCTGTGTCCAACTCACCTCGTCGGTGTTGGTATTAGCTTCCCATCCACCGACACCAGCTAGCTCTTCAGTGTGACGCAGAAGGTCCCGGCTTCGCTCGAGTTCGTTTCGTCGTTCGTTTCGATCGGTAATATCGGTGTAAATAATGAATCCACCGGAGCCGTCATCGTATACGGCGGTTTGAAGTAGAAACTCGCGGGGGCCGTCTGCGGTCTGCCGCGTCACGTCTTTCAATTCATACTGGGTACCGTTCCGGAGTGGCTGATTGATCACTTCGGCGTCGATAGCGGGGTTGTCCGGGATGACGTAAGCATCGAGTGACTCACCGATGAGGGTGTCAGCATCGTAGCCGAATGTCTCCTCGAACGCCGTATTGACGCGTCTAACGATCGGTTCGCCGGCTTCATATTCGACTTCCACGGTTGGCTGGCAGAGACGGTCGAAGAGTGTCCGGAATCGCTGGCGTTCTTCTTGGACCCGCTTTTCAGCCCGGAACTGGCTCACGGCGTTGACGATTCGGTTGGCCAAGAGTTCGTACTGTTCTGTTCCCGATTCTTTCTGAAGGTAATCAGTAGCCCCGTCAGAGACAGCTTCACCAGCGACTTCCTCGCTGCCTTTGCCGGTAAACAAAATAAACGGTAGGTCGCCCCACTGCTCACGGACCTGGTGGAGGAACTCGATCCCATCCGTGTGCGGCATATCGTAGTCAGAAACGACGCAGTAATACTCGTCGTTTGAGAGTCGGTTGAGGCCCTCATCGGCACTCGTCGCCGTGTCGACGCTGAGATCATTATTTTGTCGCTCAAGAAAAGTAGCTGCCATTTCCGCGAAATCAGGATCATCATCCACATGGAGGACAGTAATTTCCCGGCTCATTTCTGATGGCTAGAAATTATAGCGTATCACGGATAATAAACTCTATCAAAAGACGTACAGATCAGAATCACCCGAATACTACACACTCTCGGTTCTACGGGATTTAACAAGTATCTCACGAAATCGGAGCCGAGTCACGAATTCCGTCTGTGTCAGATATGCAATATCCGTGATGGGTCTGTCAGCTACAGGGGAAGCTCTCGATGCACCGCAGACTGACTGTAGACGGCTCCTATGCCGCGAGGCCAGAGGTACTTGTACAGGCGAGGAGAACGGTTGGTGCGAGAGACGATGATGAGGACGATGTCGTCCACTGGTATGACTACGAAGTGAATTTAGACGGGGCGACGCCACTCGCCTACATGGGTATCATGGGAGTTTGTCCGAAGAAAATTCGGTGTTCAACCGTTCCGCTCCGTCGTCGGGCGGGTGTAGACCGATTGTCGGTACTCCTCGACTGAAGAGCCTCAAACCGCCGCGTCAGTAGAGCGTGATTAGCGAGATAATCATGACCATCTTCTATATGGCCGTAAGTGCCCAAATCGAGGGGTAGAAGTACTAATTCAAAACCATCCCTCACCGACCCGGTGAGCCGCGCCGGGGACGGACAGTCCGGGAGACCGACGGCCTCCCGTCATCACGGACGGTCTCTGCGTCTTTCGAACGGCACAACCATCGGTACGCCTGCTCGACCGCGACAGCGGGACTTACGAGAGAGCCCGTATCGCACCAGCGATCGTCCGACCGCCCGATACGGGGGGTCTCGCTGTCGTCGGACGTAGCCCGACCTCTCGAGGGGGCTTCGCTCCCTTTGACTCATGACGGGAAAGATATCACGCGTAGGCTTCGAACTCCTTCCCGAAGGCGAGAAAGTACGCCGTCCCGACGACACCGATTACGGCCGCGATGCTGAACGCGACTTCGGGACTCACGAAGTCCCAGAGTGCGCCACCGATAGCTGCACTCGGGATGACGATCGCGTTCCGTAGCAAATAGTAGGTGCCGGTAACGCGGCCGCCGGCGCCGGACTCGGCGGGACCGACGATCAACGCCTTATGCGACGGCAGACCGGCGAACCGGAGCCCGGAGAACGCGAAGATAGCCACCATCGCGAGTTGGAGATTCGTTGCCAACTCCGGGCCGTAGATGAGCACGACCGGGAAAACCGCGTAGACGGCGAACCCGAGAGCGACCACGGGTGTGAGCCCGACGCGTTCGGCGGCTTTTGCGGCCGGTGCCATCACCAACAGCGCGATCAACATTTCCACGCCCAACAGATAGCCGAAAAAGGCGGCTGGGGAGAGACTGACGCCGTACGTCGAGCCGAACACCGCGAAACTGGCGTCGAAGCCGACCTCATAAACCTGGGTGACGACGAGGACGAAAAACACGTACACCATCCCGTTGGCGAACCGGACGAGGGTGTCGCCGATCAGGAGGGGACGAAGCTCGTCGGGCATCTCCCGGAGATCCTGCCGGATACGCGCGATTCCCTCGAAGGAGCCGCCGATGGAGTCCGCGTCCGCCTCATAAAGGACGTGTTGGACGATTGTGCCGACGACGCCGAAGACGACTGCGACGGCGAGTACGTACCGGAAGCTCAGCGTGAAGTCCGGGTGGAGGCCGATGAGGACCGCCGCCATCACCGGGCCGACGAGAAACGCGGTCCGGCGGAAGGTTTCCGTGCTCGCGAAGCCGGCCGCCAGCCGCGACGGATCGGTCGCCTGCTTGACGACGGCGAAGGACGCGCCGAGGCCGAAGGATTTCCACGCCTGTGCGAGGACCAGTCCGACGAAGATCCACACCCACGGCTCGATCGTCAGGCCGGCGACCGAAATCACGCCGATGTCGGGAGCGAACAGCCAGACGCCGAACCCGAGCGTCGAGACGAGCCCGAACGCGGTCAGCGCGTATCGCGAGCCGATGCGATCGGAGATCGCGCCGCCCGGATAGGGATACAGCGCGGAGATGACGTTCCCGAACGTTCCGAAGAGCCCGACGACGAAGCCGGTCGCGCCCAACGCGATCATATACTCCGGGAGGAATCGGTTCGTCATCTGGAAGCCGAGGCTGAACGCGAACATCGCCAAGGAGAGAACGAGGACGTCCCGCTCGAGGGCGAAGAACTGCCGGAACGTCTCTAGGGGACCCGTTTCGTCCGCGTCGACGGCGACTTGTTCGCTTGTCATCGGTCTCCCATCGGATCCCCCGCCGTGGCCCCACGCGGTGTGTGGTATCCGACAACGATTCCGACCGGCATAAAACCACGGCACGGCTGGCAAAACGGATGCTGACGGGGGCTGTACCCCTCGCCCGACTGCGTCCGCAGAACGCTCCGCGTTCTGCTGTGCGAGGGGCAACTCCGTTCTCGTTGGCGCTCTATGTCCGCACGCGGACTGCGGCGTCGTCCGGAAAGCGGAGATCTTCGGAAATCACGAGACGCTTCGATTTTCGAACGGCTCCTTGAGTAGGGAGGACGTCCCCCCTACACCACAGAAGCTATCCCAGGACCGCCCAGACGTAGAGGCCGATCGCGACGATGATTATCATCGGTCCGGTTGCGATGCCGAAGTAGTACGAACTGAGAATCCCACCGATGACGGCGATCTGCCCGAACCCGACGGAGACGAGCATGCCCCGATCGAAACTGTTCGTCACCTGCATCGCCGCGGCAACCGGAATGACCAACATTCCGGCGACCAAAATCGCGCCCAGAATCTGCATCGCTGCGACGACCACCAGCGCGGTGAGTACGATCAAAACCGTATCGTACAACCAGACGTTGATCCGCGCCAGTCGGGCCGCTTCCCGGTCGAAGGTAATGAATTTGAGCTGTTTATGCGTGAGTCCGACGACGAGAGCGACTAGCAACGTGAGACCGACCATGAGTTGGACGTTCTCGAACGGCACGAAGAGGATATCCCCGAACAGGTAACTTTCGACGGTCGCGCTGAAAACGACACCGTAGGAGATCACGGCGATCCCCACGGCGAACCCACCGGTCAGCATGATCGCGATCGGAATGTCGGCGTACCCATCCGTGTTCACGGCGACGTACTGCATCCCGAGGGCCGCAACCGTAGCGACGATAAGCGCCCACGCGAGCGGATAGTCGAACGCCGGAACCGACGCACCGACGAACAGCCCGATCGCGACGCCGCCAAAGGCGGTGTGTGCGAGCGCTTCGCCGATGAGCGCCATCTGTCGGTTGACGAGATACGCGCCCACGACTGGAGCAGTAAATCCGATCAACACACCGGCTGTAAAGCCGTGCTGGAGGAAGGAACTCGAAACCAGCCAGTGACCGTTGAATGCCTGTTCCATTCCACCCCAGAAGAGTTCGAACAAGGGCGGGAATGTCCACACGATGAACACGCTGAACGCGAGCAACAGCAGGGAAATCCCGAGGGCGAGCGCGCCGAACTTCCGTCGATCCCGGGCGGCTCCGGTGGCCACGGCTAGTCACTCCCCGTGACGGATCGGGAACTGACCGCTCTCGCGGAACTGAACGCCCGTTCGAGCGCGCCGCTTTCGAGGAACTCACCCGTCGCACTGTGTTCGTACAGCTCTCCGTCGAGACACGCCATCGTGTCGGCGTACTCGCTGACCATCCCGATGTCGTGTTCGATGAGGACAATCGTGATCCCTCCCGCGTTGAGGTCGGTCAGGAGTTCATAGAACTGGTCGACGACGTCGGCGTCGACCCCGACAGTCGGTTCATCGAGTGCGAGTAAGTCAGCCTCCGAAGCGAGCGCACGGGCGATGTACGCTCGCTGGCGCTGCCCGCCGGAGAGGTTGCTGATACGCCGGTCGGCGTATGCCTGCATCCCGACGGTCCCGATCGCGTCGTCGATACTGCGGTGATCCTCCTCCGTGAGTCGCCGCAGGCCTGCATGCGCGTAACGCCCCATTTCGACGACTTCCCGAACCGTGACCGGCATCATCGAATCCGCGTCCGTCGAGTGTTGGGAGACGTACCCCAACCGCGTCCCTTCGGAGAACTCACCCGCAGGCGTTCCGAACAGCTCGACCGACCCCGAGTCGGGCGACTGTAGCCCGAGCATGACCTTCAAAAGCGTCGTTTTCCCGGATCCGTTCGGGCCAACTAGCCCCAGAAACTCCCCCGACTCGATCGTCATCGAGACGTTCCGCAGGACGGACTGGTCGTCGTATGCGAAGCTGACGTTCTCGACGTCGATCGCGGTCGTCATTCGGTTCGCCTCATTTGTGTGGGATGCATCGCGTGGGATAGTGTTTATTCTGCTTGCAGCGCCGTCTCGAGCGACGGGAGGTTGATCTCATAGAAGTGCTCGAGATAGCCCCAGTCGGGTTCCATGACGAGGTCACCGCCGATCGGCGGAGTGCCGTCGATCTGGGTCTCGACCGGCGACAGCGGGAGGATCTCCGCGTCCGTTTCCGCCGCCAGCGATTCGGCGAGTTGTCCCGGCTCACCGACATCATAGAGGACGTGTTCGATCCCTTCCTCCTCGATCACTTCTTCGATTTCCTGGACGTCCTGCGGCGTCGCCGCGTCGTCCGGTGACGTTCCGACGGGCGAGTACACGTCGATCCCGTACTGTCGGTTCCACCACTGGAATGAGTCGTGAGTGGCCACCACGATCGACGTGAGTTCGGCCCGGTCGACGATCGCCTGGAAATCCTCGTGGAGTTCTTGTAGCTTTTCGTTGAAACTTGCGGCGTTGTCTCGGTAGTACTCGGCGTTGTTCGGATCCATCTCCGCCAGCCCGTCGGCGATGTTCTCGACGCCGTCCCGTGCGTACACCGGATCCACCCACCAGTGCTCGTCGTTGTCCTCCGCCGGGCTGTCGAAGAAATCGATCCCAGCGGAGGCATCGATAACCGCCGTGCCGCCCTCCGCTTCGATCGTCGCTGCGGCGTCGTCCTGCCAGGCCGCGAAATCACGCATGTAGACGAAACCGCCGGCGTTGTCGATATCCTCCACGGTCGCTGGCTCGGGGTTCCAGTCGTGGCCGTGTTCGCCGACGGGGACGATGTTCAACGGCTGAACCGTGTCGTCGCCGTCGCCCGCGATCTGCCGGGTGAAGTCCCACAGAGCGGGCATCGATGCGATGACAGTCCGCTCGTCGGCGTCGGGTGTCCGCGATCCGCTCGTATCGCCACCGTCCGTTGCGGACCCACCTTCGCCGTCCGTTGGCGGGTCCTCGCTGCCTGTACAGCCCGCGAGACCGGCGACGATTGCGCCGCTAGTGAGACGCGTGAAATCACGACGCGAAACCGTTTCCGACCCGTCTTGTTTTCGATCGGTCTTCATCGATCATCCCTACCCCGGCCGGACTGAAGTATTTTACTATACTAAACAAAATTTTAGCCTTGTCTAATCAAGCGGACGGGCTGCGGTCCCCGTGATCTCCATTCCCCGTCCCCGACGGCGCCGTCGTTCGGACTGCTGTGGCCGCTCGACGTGTTCTTTCATCACCCGGCTCCTATCGCCCGGTAGGTCATGCGCACCGATAGGTGATAAATTTGCATACAAGAAATAAATATTTAGAACACTCTAACCGAGTTACGAAACCCGTGGTCGGGACCCGGGTTCTGGGGTTCACACGACACTTTTTTATTTCCGGGCGGGCCGTTGTTCGGATCCCAAAGAGCATGGGCGATTCAGAACGGGTACGGAAAGCGAATCGGCGAGAACACTATTGTCACCGACGCATGTGTCTGTGGTATGCGCGACCTGGACGAGACCGATCTGGAGATCCTCTCGATGCTGGCGGAAGACGCCCGGCGGCCGTTTAGCGAGATCGGTACTGAAGTCGGCCTCTCGGGCCCGGCCGTCTCGGACCGTGTCACACGGTTACAGGAGGCCGGCATCATCAACCAGTTTACGATCGATGTCGACCGGTCACAACTGCGGGCCGGCCTCCCAGTCATGATCCGGCTCGAAGTTCCGTCCGGATCGCATGAACTCGCACGCGAGCGCGTCCGGAACTCCGACGGCGTCGAGCATATCTTCGTCACCGCCGAAGGACATATCCGCTTTTATGCTCGCGTCGAGGCGCGGAACGTTCGTGTGTGGGTCGAATCGCTCTTCGACGGGATCGAACCCCTCGATTACACGGTTGCGCTGATCGATGACGTCGAGTGGACGCCGTCGGTCGAGGGCGTCGAGTTCGCGCTCACCTGTGCCGAATGCAGCAATACGGTCGACAGCGAGGGTGAAACGACCCGTATCGACGGGGATATCTATCATTTCTGCTGTTCGTCCTGTCTGGCTCGCTTCGAGGATCGGTACCAGCGCCTGGAGAAGGATACGTGACATCCGCCGCGCCGTGAACGGGGCGGGATCGCAGATCCCACAAGCAGTCGGGCGGAGTCGTTCGAAAGAGCGTCGCTCTTTCGTGATGACGAGAGAGCGGAGTTCTCTCGAATCACCCGACGACGGCGGGACGCTCTCGCTGCATTAGTGGCCGCATAGCAGGGGCAGTCCACCCAGTAAACTTTGGAATCCAAACTCATCGGGGTTTTCGACCCCCGATTCCGAAACAGAAAAGTGCCTAAATACGGAGCACATAACACAAGGTACGTATGAGTACCCGGACAACCAACCTCGACATCCGCGGGATGTCCTGTGCGACGTGTGCCTCGACCGTCGAGGACACCGTCGCCGACCTCGGGGGAGTGACGTCGGTCGATGTCAACTTCGCGACCGACGAGGCGACCCTCGAGTACGACCCTGGTGTGGTCCGACTCGGCGAAATCTATGATGCCATCGAGGACGCCGGATACGACCCCGAACGGACGAGAGCCACCGTCGGCATCGCGGGGATGACGTGTGCGACGTGTGCGGAGACGAACGCCAAAACCATCGAGGGCGTGCCGGGCGTGCTCGAAGCCGATGTCAACTTCGCGACCGACGAGGCGACTGTCGAGTTCAATCCATACGATACGTCGCTATCGGAAATCTACGACGCGATCGCCGAGGCCGGCTACGAGCCGGATCGGCAGGTCGACGAACACGGTGACGACCTGACCGAAGAGCGAGAGAGTGCCGTCGAGCGCGAACTCCAGGAGAAACGCAAGTGGACGATCATCGGCGCGGTCCTGGCGTCCCCGTTCCTTTTGGTGATGGTCGATATGTTCTATCCGGGCTTTCTGCCGGAGACCATCCTCGGCGTCGATACCGGCTGGTACGAGTTCGTCCTCGCGACCGGGCTGATGGCGACGCTGGGTTGGCATTTCCTCAAGGGCGCGTACAAATCGCTGGTCAACAACCGGCAGGCGAACATGGACACGCTGGTCGCCGTCGGGACGTCGACCGGCTACCTCTACAGCACCGCCGTCCAACTCGAGTTGATCGTCGGCGGCCTCTACTACGAGGCGGTCGCGGTGATACTCTGGTTCATTTATGTCGGCGTCTGGCTCGAGGCACGATCGAAGGCCCGCGCCAGCGCGGCGCTCCGCGAACTGCTCGAAATGCAGGCCACGGAGGCGACCGTCGTCGTCGACGGCGAGGAGCAGGTCGTCCCGATCGAGGACATCGAAGTCGGCGACGTACTGAAAGTCCGCCCAGGCGAGAAGATTCCCACGGACGGCGTGGTCGTCGACGGACAAAGTGCCGTCGACGAGTCGATGGTCACCGGCGAGTCCGTCCCCGTCGAAAAAAGCGAGGACGATCAGGTCGTGGGAAGCACGATCAACGAGAACGGTGTCCTCTTCGTCGAAGCGACGAACGTCGGCGAGGACACCGCGATCCAACAGATCGTCCAGCGGGTCAAGGAAGCGCAGGCGCGCCAGCCCGACATCCAGCGGCTGGTGGACACGTTCACCGCCTACTTCGTCCCGGCGGTGATCGCCAACGCAGCCCTGTGGTCGATCCTGTGGCTGGTCTTTCCCGAGACGCTTTATGCCGTCTCCGCGGCGCTCGGAGCGTGGATCCCGCTGCTCGAGCCTGTCGGCGGCGGCCCCGTCGCGGGCGGCGTCCCCGTCTTCGAGTTCTCGATCGTCGTCCTCGCGTCGGCGATCCTGATCGCCTGTCCCTGCGCGCTGGGGTTGGCGACGCCGATGGCGACGATGGTCGGTTCGACGATCTCGGCGAAGAACGGTGTGCTTTATAAGGGCGCCGACATCCTCGAGAAAGCCCGCGGGATCGACGTGGTCGTCTTCGACAAGACCGGGACGCTCACCCACGGCGAGATGCGACTGACGGACGCGATCCCGATCGGCGAGGCGGTCGCGGCCGACAGCGACGGCGAAATCGCCGACGGCGGCCTCCTCGAGCACGGAGAGACGATCGTCGACGAGGCGTTCCTGCTGTCGATCGCGGCGAGTGCTGAGTCCGGTTCCGAACACCCGCTCGCGCAGGCGATCGTCGAGGGGGCAAAGAAGCGGGATCTACGTCTTGACGAGCCCACGGAGTTCGAGAACGTCCCCGGCCACGGCGTCCGGGCGACGATCCCACAGGGTGAGGCCCTGGTCGGGAACCGGAAGCTGATGCGGGACAACGGCATCGACCCCTCGCCCGTCGAAGGGACGATGGAACGGCTGGAACGTGACGGGAAAACGGCGATGTTGGTCGCACTCGACGGTGAACTGCTCGGCGTCGTCGCAAACGCCGACACAGTTCGCGAAAGCGCCAAGGAGACGGTCGAGGAACTGCACCGACGCGGCTACGACGTGATGATGCTCACCGGCGACAACGAACGGACTGGCCGGGCGATCGGCAAGCAGCTCGGCATCCCGGAGGCGAACGTCCATGCCGGAGTGTTACCCGAGGACAAAGCCGACGAGATCGACGCGATTCAGGCGGACGGTGAGCGATCCGACGGATCGCGATCCTCGTGGGGCCGCAGATCCCACGGCGGCTCGCGAGCCATCATGGTCGGCGACGGCGTCAACGACGCCCCGGCGTTGACCACCGCCCACGTCGGCGTCGCCATCGGTTCCGGGACGGACGTCGCCATCGAGAGCGGTGACATCACGCTGATGCGGGACGACCCCGCCGACGTGATCAAGGCCATGCGGATCGCCGACGCGACGATCTCGAAGGTGCGTCAGAACCTCTTTTGGGCCTTCGCCTACAACGCGACGCTGATCCCGATCGCGTCGATCGGACTGCTCAACCCCGCGTTGGCGGGGATCGCGATGGCCGCCTCGAGCGTCTCGGTCGTCTCGAACAGCCTCGCGTTCATGAAGTGGGACCCCCACGACGATTACGTCTTCGCTCCGTTTCGGCCGTTCGTGTGGGCGTCCGACCGGCTCGCTGACATCCGGACGTGAGTTTGGCTCGCCGACATCCGGACGTGAGCTGATCCATCACCGCCCCGGCGTTTCGAATCGGTGTGCCCGTTCGCTCCGCGAACCGTCGACCGAACCCAACGGAAACCGCTTTGTTCCGTCCCGTCCCGGGGACGGTATGGACTGGCGACTCATCCCCGAGGAGCGACTTGAGGGCCCGCTCTCGATGGCCTTCGACGAGGTCGCCGCCGAAACGGTCGCGGCGGGCGGCCCCGCGACGGTGCGGCTCTACCGGTGGACGCCGAGTACCGTCTCGCTCGGTTACGGCAACGACGGCTCGATCGTCGATTGGACGTACTGCGAGGAGTCGGAAGTCGACGTCACGCGCCGCCAGACGGGTGGTGGGGCGATCTATCACGACGGGTTCGGTGACGTCGCCTACTCGATCATCGGGCCGAAATCGGCGTTTCCCGGCGACGTGACCGAGTGTTATCGGCAGCTTCTGGCGCCGGTGTTGGCCGCTTTCGAGGCCATCGATGCCGGGGTCGGCTTTGCCGACTCCGAGGCAGCGGCGCTTTGGGAGCCGATCTGTTATCTCCGGGCGCTCGATCCGGCCCACGATCTCGTCGCCCCGGACGGTCGGAAGATCGCCGGTAACGCCCAGTATCGGACCCGCGAGGCGATCGTCCAGCACGGCTCGTTGACCTTTGGGTCCGATCCGGAAGCGCATCTCGCCCCCTTTGTCGATCCACCGATCGACACCGAGGCGTTCGCCGATCGGGTCTGTGGCCTCGCCGGGATCGAAGGCGTCGACGCGGGTCGGTCGGCGTTCGTCGACCGCCTCGAAGCGGAACTGGCGTCGTGGGCCGACGCGGATCCGGGTGCCTGGACCGACGCCGAGTGCGACCGCGCGGCCGAACTGCGGGAGCGGAAGTACGGCCACGACCGGTGGGTCCGCGACCGTGTCGACCCGACCGAATAGCCGTTTCCTCGCCGCTCCGCGGCCGCTCCGAGATCCGAAGCCCCTATTGGCCGGCTCCACCGATCGACTGTATGCTTCGGATCGGTGCCCACGCCTCCATCGCCGGCGGGGTCGAAAACGCGGTCGAAGAGCAACTCGGATACGACGGCAACTGCGGGCAGATCTTCACGCACTCCCCGCAGGTCTGGCAGGAGCCGGATATCGCCGACGACGAGGCCGACGAGTTCCGGACGCTGTCGGCCGACCACGGCGTCGGCCCGTGGGTCATCCACAGCTCGTATCTCGTCAACCTCTGTACGCCGAAGGCGGATCTCCGCGAGAAATCGATCGCGTCGATGCAGGCCGAAGTCGACGCCGCGGCGAAACTCGATATCCCCTACGTCAACGTCCATCTTGGCGCACACACGGGCGCCGGGGTCGAGGGGGGCCTCGACAACGCCGCCTCCGCGCTCGAGGAACTCGACGTTCCCGACGGCGTGACGGTGCTCATCGAATCGGACGCCGGCAGTGGAACGAAACTCGGCGGCACGTTCGAGGAACTGGCGGGTGTCCTCGATCGCTGCGATCTCGATCTCGATATCTGTCTCGATACGGCACACCTGTTCGCCGCCGGCTACGACCTCTCGACGCCCGAGGGGGTCGAGGAGACGTTCGAGCGGTTCGACGAGGTCGTCGGACTCGAACATCTCGAATGCGTCCACCTCAACGACTCGAAACACGCCTGTGGGACGAACAAGGACGAACACGCCCACATCGGCGAGGGGCTGATCGGCGAGGCGGGAATGCGGGCGTTCATCAACCACGACGCGGTCGAAGGGCTCCCCTTCGTTTTGGAAACGCCGACCGAGGACGGCAAATCGTTCGCCTGGAACGTCGAACGGGTTCGGGAACTGCACCAGGGGTGAGCAATCAGCCCGATCCGTTTCGTCGGTAGGCTCCCGCAACCGTTCGGTCCGCCCGCGGTATGCGAGGTATAACTATACTCTGAACCGCTGTCGGGACGGTCATGGACTGTGTGATCGTCTGCGATTGCGGTTTCTCGATCCGTCTCGATCCGACGGATCGGTACACGGAGTGCCCCGAGTGCCGGAGTGGCTACGCCGTGACCATCACCAGAATCCGTCGACCGGCCGACTGAGTCACGCCCCCGGTGTTTTCCCCGCTGTCGGCGACGCAACAGTCGATCCCCTTTTGACCTCCCGTGTCCTACCTGGGCTAATGCGTCGGTTTGCTGCGGATTATCTCCGGGATACGCGACGGGGGATGTGGGCCGATAGCCGCGGAGCGCTCTCGGATCTCGAACTCGAGAAGCGCGATCGCGTGCTCGATGTGGGCTGTGGCGAGGGGGCGCTGACGCGGGTGCTTCGCGAGGAGTGTCCCGGCGCGGTCGTCGGCTGCGACCGCGACGCCGGATTGCTCGCCGAGCTCGCAGGTCCCACGGTCAGAGGCGACGCGTACAACCTCCCGTTCGCCGACGGGTGCGTTGATCTGGTTGCCTGCCAGGCGCTTTTGATAAATCTCCCCGATCCCGAACGCGCGGTCGCGGAGTTCGCCCGCGTCGCTTCCGATCGCATCGCCTGTATCGAACCCGACAACGGGGCGGTCGGCGTCGAATCGACGGTCGACGTCGAGTGCGGACTCGCACGACGCGCCCGAAACCGGTACATCTCCGGTGTCGACACCGACGTAACACTCGGGGCCGAGGCGGCGGCGTTACTCGAAAGCGCCGGCCTCTCGAACGTCCGGACGAGACGCTACGAGCAGACGCTCGTCGTCGAACCGCCTTACACCGAGGCGGATCTCGAAGCCGTGAGCCGGAAGGCCAGCGGCGCGGGGCTGCGCGACCGACGGGAAACGATGGCCGGAACGACGGCGGAACTCGACGCGCTCCGGGCGGAGTGGCGCGAGATGGGTCGGCGGGCGCTACGGCAGGTCCGAAACGGCGAGTACCGACGCGAGGAGACCGTTCCGTTCTACGTCGTCGTCGGCGATATCCGGCGGTAGGTGTCGACGTCTGTTCGGCCGGCGTCCGGCGGTAGGTGTCGGCCACCGTTCGGCCGGCATCCGGCGGTAGGTGTCGGCGTCTGTTCGGCCGGCATCCGATAGCGAACGACGACCACGGGAAGCCGCGTCAGCTCCCGGCGAGTGGTACGGTTGGAGAGATTGTGCGGTCCGGCGGGCGACTAGAGTCCGAACGGTTCGAGGTCGATCCCGGCGACGAGTTCGGCTGCCCGGTCGTACGGCGACACACGATCACCACCGGTTTCGGGTCGAACGCGCCCCGCTGCGGCGTAGACGTGATCGACGAACGCGTTCCGGACGGAACGGTTCTCGAAGAGGCCGTGAAGATACGTTCCGAGCACGTCATCGACGACCGCTCCGGAGCCCTCGAAGGGCCGTTCGATGTCGGCGAGCGGTTCGGTGTCTCCCATGTGGATCTCGTATCCGGCGACGACGCCGGAGGCATCCGGGATCGGGCCGCAACCGCTGAAACACCGCTCGACGGGTTCGACGGTTTTCTCGGGGCTAAACGACGTCTCGACCGGGAGCAGCCCGGCTCCATCGACGGTTCCGATATCGCCCGAACCCTCTATCGACGCGTTCGAGAGCTCTTCGCCGAGCAGTTGATACCCGCCACAGAGCCCCACGACCGGTCCCTCGAAGGACCGGAGCGCCCCGTACAGGCCGGCTTCCTCGGCGGCGATCGCGTCGTCGACGGTGTTTTTGGTCCCGGTGAGAACCACCGCGTCGCCCCGAAGCGGCGCATCGAGCGGAACGAATCCGACGCGGACCCCGGGAACTCGTGCCAGCGGTTCGATATCGGTGACGTTCGACGCCCGCGGAAACCGCGGGACGTCTATCGTCACCGTTCGATCCGGATCGACGCCGTCGTCGTCGCCGACGGTGCCCGAAGCGCCCGGCGGCGGCAGCGAAACGCTGTCTTCCTCGGGGAGACCGGGATCGTCGTACGGGAGCACGCCGAGCACCGGAACGCCGGTTCGCTCCTCGATTCGATCGATCCCGGGATCGAGGATCGACCGGTCCCCGCGGAACTTCGTGATAACGACGCCTTTTATCCGCTCGCGGATGTCCTCGGGGACCAACTCCAGCGTCCCGAGGATCGAGGCGAACACGCCGCCGCGCTCGATGTCGGCGACGAGCAACACGTCCGCGTCGGCGAAACGGGCGGTCTCGACGTTCGCCAGGTCCCGGTCGTGGAGGTTGATCTCGGCGACGGAGCCGGCCCCTTCGGCGACGATCACGTCGTGTTTTGCGGCGAGCCGTTCGTGGGCCGCCGCCGCGGTCGTCCTCGCGCGATCCCAGTGCCGTTCGTAGTATTCGCCGGCGGCGAAGTGTTCGATCGCCTCGCCGTCGAGGACGAGCTGTGACTCGCCGTTTCCCCGCGGTTTCAACAGCACGGGGTTGTGGTCCGTGGTCGCCCGTATCCCTGCCGCGTTGGCCTGTACGTACTGGGAAACGCCGATCTCCCCGAACCCCTCGCCGTCGCCGCGGGCGACCGCCCTGGCGTTGTTCGACATGTTCTGGGCTTTAAACGGCGCGACGTCGGTTCCGCGGTCGGCGAGGAGACGACAGAGGCCGGCCGCGACCGTCGATTTACCGGCGTGGCTCGCGGTTCCAGCGACGAGGATCGTTCGGACAGCCATCACAGTCGATCCAGCGGGCGCTCGACTATACGAGTTGCGTCGACGGCTGGGGAACGTTTATTCGACGGGTGTCCGAACGGCCGGTAATGAACGCGGGGGAGTCGGCCGATCTCGAAGCGTGGCTCGAGGAACGCGAGTCCTTCGAGCCGCCGGCGTCGTTCGTCGAACAGGCGAACGTCTCGGACCCGGATATCTACGAGGAGTTCGAGGAGAACTGGCCGGCGTGTTGGGAGCGGGCCGCCGACCTGTTGGCGTGGGAAAGCGACTACGACGACGTGTTGGATGCGTCCGACGCGCCGAATTACCGGTGGTTTCCGGACGGGCGGCTCAACGCGGCGCACAACTGTCTCGACCGGCACATCGAGGCCGGCGGAAAAAACCGGGCCGCGCTCCGGTGGGTCGGCAAACGCGGCGAGGCCGAGACCTACACGTACGGGGATCTGAAACGCGAGACCGAGGCGTTCGCGGCCGCGCTTCGCGGTCTCGGCGTCGAGGAGGACGACGTCGTCACGTTGTATCTGCCGATGGTGCCGGAGCTGCCGATCGCGATGTTGGCGTGTGCCCGGATCGGCGCGCCGCACTCGGTCGTCTTCGCCGGCTTCTCCGCCAGCGCCTTAGAAACCCGGATGAAATCCGCCGAGTCGGAGTATCTCGTTACCTGTGACGGCTACTACCGGCGCGGTGACGCGCTCAACCACAAGGGAAAGGCCGATCGGGCGGTCCGTCGCATCGACCGGGATATCGAGACGATCGTCGTCGACCGCCTCGGCGGCGGGTTGCCGCACTCGCTCGGCGAAACCCAACACGACTACGAGGAGTTGATCGACCGCAACCGGGGCGAGTCGGTCGAGCCGGTGGTCCGCGACGCCGAGGACATGCTGTTTCTCATGTACACTTCGGGGACGACGGGCAAACCCAAAGGCGTCAAACACACCACCGGGGGGTATCTCTCTCACGCCGCCTGGACGTCGCATGCGGTGTTGGACATCAAGCCGGAGGACACCTACTGGTGTTCGGCGGATATCGGCTGGATCACGGGGCATTCCTACATCGTTTACGGGCCGTTGGCGCTCGGGACGACGACGGTCATGTACGAGGAAACGCCGGACTACCCCGAGAAGACGCGGATTTGGGAGCTGATCGAACGCTACGACGTGAACGTCTTTTATACCGCACCGACGGCGATCCGCGCGTTCATGAAATGGGGCTCGGACTATCCGGACCGACACGATCTTTCGAGTCTGCGACTGTTGGGGACGGTCGGCGAGCCGATCAACCCGAAAGCCTGGAAGTGGTACTACGAACACGTCGGCGGTGGTGAGTGTCCGATCGTCGATACGTGGTGGCAAGCCGAGACCGGCGGCATGATGATCACCACACTCCCCGGGCTCAAAGAGATGAAACCCGGTTCGGCGGGACCGCCGCTGCCCGGCATCGAGGCACGGGTCGTCGACGGGGCCGGCGAGGAACTCCCCCCCGGCGAGGCCGGCTTCCTGACCGTCGACAGGCCGTGGCCCGGCATGCTTCGCGGCCTCGCTGACGACGACGACGAGCGGTTCGTCTCGGAGTACTGGGCGGAGTGCTCCGACCCCGAGGCCGACGAGTGGGTGTATTTTCCCGGGGACGGCGCGAAGGTCGACGAGGACGGCTGTATAACGATCCTCGGCCGCGTCGACGACGTGATCCCGGTCGGTGATACGACGATCGGCACGATGGAGATCGAGTCGGCGGTCGTCGGCGTCGAGGGGATCGCCGAAGCCGCCGTCACCAGCGCCGGCGGGACACTCATCGCATACGCCAGCACGGAACAGGAGCACACGGGGAACGCGGACCTCCGAAAGGACGTAGCCGACGCCGTCGAGCGGAACATCGGCGCGATCGCGGCCCCGGACCACATCGTCTTCACCCCCGAACTCCCGAAAACCCGGTCCGGGAAAATCATGCGGCGGCTGCTCGAGGACATCGCGACCGGCGAGGATCTCGGCGATATCAGCGCGCTCAGAAACCCCGAAATCGTCGGTGAACTCCGTGCTCGCCTCGCCGGCGATACCCGTTCGTATCCCGAATCCGGACGGTGATTTCGCTCTCTTTGCATTATCCGAAATATATCGGTCGGAACGGCGATTGGCGGTGGAACGCCGGTCGGAGTACGCTGCAGTCGACGGGTAGCACGTCTTCGATCCCGACTCTCCGCCCCGGTTGCGGTCCAAAGAACTAATACTTCGGACTTTCGTAGAAATACGAAATGAACGAACCGCTCGATCGCCGGGAGTACGAGACGCTCCGGGAGGCCGCAACGACCGCACGCGAGCGACTCGTCATCCGGTTGATCGGCGAAGCGGGCGTTCCGCCGGCCGAACAGACCCGGATTCGTCCCGGCGACGTCGACCGCAGGCGGTTCGACGGCGCTGTCCATCACTTCCTCTCGGTCCGCGATGGGACCGACTCCCCGTCACGACGGACGTATCTCCCCGCGGAGTTGGCTCGCTCGATCGACGAGTACGCCGTTGCCGCGGGGGTGGATCCGGACGGACGCTTGATCGATGTCACACCGCGGCGGGTTCAGATGCTCGTCTCGGAGATCACCGCCCGGGCGGCCGAGACCACCGGCGAGGAACGGTTCGATGGCCTCTCGAGCGGTGACCTCCGGCGGTATTTCGCCAAGCGGCTGCTCGTCGAGGAGGGTATCGACCCTCGCGTCGTCCGGACGATCGGCGCCTGGGACCGTCTCGAGGCGCTCGACCGGTATCTCGACCCGGCCGACGACGCCGAAATAGCCGCGGCGTTTGCGGATTCGGATCGCTCTCCGGTCGGCGACCGCGGGCTCTCGTTCGACGATGCGGCCGGGACGTTGGGGCTCGAACTCGACGCCGATGGTCGGATCGTCGGGAGCGGTGGCGGCATCGACCGGCTGCTCGGGTACGATCGAAACGCGGTCATCGGGACGTCGTTCGGGCGGCTGTTCACGAGCGACGCGCGCGAGCGAGCCCGCCCGAAAGAAATCCTTGCCGCGGCCGGCCGGAACGGTCTCACCGTCGAAACCTGCTGGTTTCGGCGCTCAAACGGCGACCGAATCAGGGTTTCCGCGCTCGTCTCCCGCAGGGGCGGGGAGCCGCTTTCCGGATTCGCTGTCGTCCTCTGGGCCACCGACGGTGACGCGACCGACGGTCGGGCGGGGAACGATTTCAACCGGGCGGTCGCCGCCGCCGGGCAGCCGGTCTGTTTTGCCTCCCCCGAGACCGAGATCAGATACGTCAACTCCGCTTTCGAGGAACTGGTCGGCTACACACAAAGCGAGGTCGTCGGCCGATCCGTGGTGGACGTTCTCAGCTCCGATGAGGATACCGACGGCTACGGGGCGGAGCTCCGCCGGACGGTCTCGGAGGGGGACCGCTGGACCGGCCAGGTAACGCTCCGCAGAAAGAGCGGCGATCGGGTTCACGTCAGACAGACCGTCGCTCCCGTCGGCGACGGGGACGTGGAGTTTCTCGTCATCGTGGTGACGGACGTAACGGAGCGTGTCCGCCGGGAACGGTCCCTGGCACGGCGCTGTGAGACGCTCGAGGGGCTCGAAGGACTCGTCGCCGACATCAACGCCGCCGGCCGGGAGCTCATCGACGCCTCGACCCGTTCGGAGATCGAGGCCGCGATCTGTGGTTCACTCGCCGACAGCGACGCGTACCTCGCCGCCTGGATCGGGGAAACGGCCCCCGGTGGATCGCGGCTCCGGCCCCGGGAGGGCGCCGGCTCGCGGATCGCCGACGAGTCGGCTTTCGACGTCGAGACACCGGCGCTCTCCTCGGCGCTGGACGCCGGCGCTCCCCGCGTCACCGGCGGCGAGCTCCCAGCGGACGTCCTCGGGCCCTTCGAGGCCGACGGCGTCTCGTCGGCGCGTGCGACCGGCCTCGTTCCGCTCGCGTACGGGGAGACGACGTACGGGGTCCTCGTCGTCTTCACCGACCGTACCGCCGCGTTCGGCGACCGCGAGCGGACGCTTCTGTCGGATCTGGGAGCCCGCGTCGGTCACGCGATCACCGCCATAGAGCGTCGGAACCTGCTTTTGGCCGACACCGTCGTCGAACTGGAGTTCGGCTGTACCGACGACGGCGCGTTCTTGATATCCGCGACGGCCGAACACGACTGTACGTGTTCGATCGACGCGGTCGTTCCAGTCGCCGAGGGATCGCTTCTGTTCTATACGACGCTTTCGGGCGCTCCACCCGACGCGTTCCTCGATACGGTGACGGCTGCCCCGGGGGTGATAGACGGCCGGTATATCCGCGAGTACGACGACCGATCGCTGCTCGAACTCACCGTCGAGGACGGTTCGCCGGCCCTGACGCTGACCGAGATCGGTGCGACGATCCGCGAAAGCGTCGCCGAATCGGGCGAGCAGACGCTTCGAGCCGAAATAGCCCAAGAGACCGGCGTTCGGACCGTCGTCAAGGGGCTCCAGACGGTCTTTCCCGACACGACGCTCCGGTCGAAACACGCCATCGACCGTCCGGTCGAGACCGTCGCGGAGTTCCAGGACTCGCTTTCCGAATCGCTCACGGACAAACAGCGATCCGCGCTCCGGGCGGCGTACTTCGCCGGCTACTTCGATTGGCCCCGCGGATCGACCGCCGAAGAGGTCGCCGATTCGATGGGCGTCTCCTCGCCGACGCTGCACAACCACCTCCGGAAGGCCGAACGGAAACTCCTTTCGTCGTTTTTCGACCACGCGCGGGACCGAATCGGCGGCGCAGCGCCGAACGGATAGGGGGTAGAGAGGGTCCGAGCGGACGAGCGATCGACCGCACGGTCCGGCGAAGAAGGTTCGATCGCGCTTCGGCGTCCGGTCGATCGGCCGTATAAATACTTTGAGGTCAGATCGAAAAGCGAGTCCCCTGTACGCCCCCGTTGCAGTCCAACCGAACGTTCGACCGCTTTCGGTCCGGGTCTGAGGGTTTTCACTCCGTTTTGGGCCCCGAATACCGCGGCCGATCGGGCGTTTGTCCACGCCGGAGTTTGCATGCTTAGACTCCCCGCTTATTAGTGTCGGATCTGTCCCGTAGTACGTAATGTCTGATTCGGAGGAAACACAACTCGAAGCACGGCTCGAAGAACAGGACTCCTTCGAGCCGCCGGAGTCGTTCGTCGAACAGGCGAACGTCTCGGATCCGGATATCTACGAGGAGTTCGAGGAGAACTGGCCGGCGTGTTGGGAGCGGGCCGCCGACCTGTTGGCGTGGGAAAGCGACTACGAGGAGGTTCTCGTCGACGACGACGAGCCGTTCTACGAGTGGTTCACCGGCGGGAAACTCAACGCCTCCGCGAACTGTCTCGACCGGCATCTCGACGACCGCGGCGACGAACTCGCGATCCAATGGGAGGGCGAACTCGGCGAGACGCGCGAGTTCACCTACGAGGAACTCCACCGCGAGGTAAACGAGTTCGCGGCTGCGCTTCGTGGTCTCGGCGTCGAGGAGGACGACGTCGTTACGATGTACATGCCGATGGTGCCGGAGTTGCCGATCGCGATGTTGGCGTGTGCCCGGATCGGCGCGCCGCACTCGGTCGTCTTCGCCGGCTTCTCGGCGGACGCGCTGGCGACCCGGATGAAATCCGCCGAGTCGGAGTATCTCGTCACCTGTGACGGCTACTACCGGCGCGGTGATCCCCTCGATCACATCTCGAAGACCAACGAGGGCCTCGAGGGCGTCGACCACGAGACCACGACGGTCGTCGTCGACCGCCTCGGCGACGAACTCGACCACGACCTCGGCGAGGATCAGATCGATTACGACGGCCTCGTTGCGGAGCATGAGGGCGAGTCGGTCGAGCCGGTGGTCCGCGACGCCGAGGACATGCTGTTTCTCATGTACACTTCGGGGACGACGGGCAAACCCAAAGGCGTCAAACACACCACCGGGGGGTATCTCTCTCACGCCGCCTGGACGTCGCATGCGGTGTTGGACATCAAGCCGGAGGACACCTACTGGTGTTCGGCGGATATCGGCTGGATCACGGGGCATTCCTACATCGTTTACGGGCCGTTGGCGCTCGGGACGACGACGGTCATGTACGAGGGGACACCCGACTACCCCGACAAAGACCGGATGTGGGAGATCGTCGAGAACTACGAGGTCGATCAGCTCTACACCGCGCCGACGGCGATCCGCGCGTTCATGAAATGGGGGAGCCAGTACCCCGAGCAACACGATCTTTCGAGTCTGCGGTTGCTGGGGACGGTCGGGGAACCGATCAACCCGAAAGCCTGGAAGTGGTACTACAAACACATCGGCGGCGAGGAGTGCCCGATCGTCGATACGTGGTGGCAAACCGAGACCGGCGGCATGATGATCACCACGCTCCCCGGGCTCAAAGAGATGAAACCCGGGGCTGCTGGGCCGCCGCTGCCGGGCGTCAGCGCGAACGTCGTCGACGAGGCCGGCGACGACGTCCTACCCGGCGAGGCCGGCTACGTGACCGTCGACAAGCCGTGGCCCGGCATGCTCCGGACGCTGTATAAAAACGACGAGCGGTTCATCTCGGAGTACTGGGAAGAGTACTCCGATCCCGACGCAGACGAGTGGGTGTATTTCCCCGAGGACGGCGCGAAGGTCGACGAGGACGGCTATATCACCGTCCTCGGCCGCGTCGACGACGTGATCAACGTCTCCGGGCACCGACTCGGCACGATGGAGATCGAGTCGGCGGTCGTCGGCGTCGAGGGCGTCGCCGAGGCGGCCGCGGTCGGCGGCGATCACGAAATGAAAGGCGAAGCCGTCTACACCTACGTCATCCTGGAAGACGGCTACGAGGAAAGCGACGAGATGTCGGCAGCGATCGTCGAAGGCGTCGAGGACGCGATCGGTCCGATCGCCCGACCCGAGGAGGTAATCTTCACGCCGGAGCTACCGAAAACTCGGTCCGGGAAAATCATGCGGCGGCTGCTCGAGGACATCGCGAACGGCGACGACCTCGGGAACACGAGCACGCTCAGAAACCCCGAGATCGTCGACGACATCCAGAAGAAACTGTAACGATAAATTAATATAATCATGACTACTTCAAACGATAACATGGCGGAGAATGACACACAATCGCGACGCGACGTGCTGAAAACTGCCGGTGCCGCCGGGGCTGCCGGTCTCGCCGGTCTCGCCGGCTGTCTCGAGGGAGACGGCAACGGCAACGGTGCCGGCGAGGGCGAGTTCCCGTCGCTCGGCAACTACCCGATCGAGGGCGACACCGCGCTCTTCGGCTGGAACGTCCCCCAGACCGGTCCCTACCAGGAGGAGGGCGCCGACGAGCTCCGGGCCTACGAGCTCGCGGTCGATCACCTCAACAACGGCGGCGGCTGGGTCGACATGTGGGAGGACCTCTCCGGTGACGGCGTCAACGGCTACGAGATCGATTACGTGACGGGCGATACGGCGACGGACGCCGACACGTCCCGTGAGTCGGCCGAACGGATGATCCAACGCGACGAGGTCATCATGTTCAGCGGTGGCTCCTCGAGCGCGACGGCGGTCGCCCAACAGAGCCTCGCACAGCGTGAGAACGTGATGTTCATGTGCTGTCTCACACACTCGAACGACACGACCGGTCAAGACTGTGTCCGTTACAGCTTCCGGGAGATGTTCAACGCGTACATGACCGGCCAGGCGCTCGCGCCGATCGTCGCCGAGGACTACGGTAGCGATCTGGACTTCTATCAGCTGTACGCCGACTACACCTGGGGACAGACCCAGGAAGCGTCGATGCGGGAGTTCTTCGAGGCCGAGGGTTGGAACGAGGTCGAGACGGTGGCGACGCCGCTCGGCAGCGACGACTACTCGACGTTCCTGAACCAGGCGGCCGATTCCGGGGCCGACGTGCTCATCCTGAACCACTACGGACTCGACCTCGCGAACTCGCTCTCGCAGGCGGTCGATGCGGGCATCGACGACGAGATGGAGATCGTCGTTCCGCTGTACAACGAGCCGATGGCCGACGGCGCCGGCGACGCGATCGATGGGATCTACGGCACCGCCGACTGGTCGGCCCAACTCGAAGACGAGTACACCGAGGCGTTCGTCGGCGCCTTCGAGGACGAGTACGGTCAGACGCCGAGCTACGCGGCGCGACTCGCCTACACGGCCACGATGCTGTACTGCGCCGCCGTCGAGCGCGCCGACACGTTCTACCCGCCGGAGGTCATCCGCGAACTCGAGGATTACGAGTACGACGACGCGGGTCTCGGTGACGAGATCATGCGCGAGTGCGACCACCAGGCGATGCGCGACATCCTCGTCGTCCAGGGGAACGACCTGCAAACCCAGGAGGATACGGGCCGGTTCTGGGAGGTCGTCGAGCAGTCGGCGTATCCCGAACAGGTCGGATACGACTGTGACACCGGGCCTGCTGCCGAATGTGAACTCGGCGAATACGGCGACGAGTAACCCGGCTGTCGACAGCCGACACACCCGACCGCTATTATTTAAATAACAATAGAAAAATGCAAACTATCATACATCACACGGAGGTAGTTCAGTGAGCGTCCTCGGATCGCTCTCTAGCTTCATTATCCAGACCCTCGCGGTGTCGTCGATCTACATCCTGGTCGCGATCGGGCTCTCGATCACGCTCGGGACGCTGAAGTTCGTCAACTTCGCCCACGCCGCGATGTATCTCGCCGGAGTCTACATCGGACTCATGATCGCCTTCGAGCTCCGGTTTTCCGGCGACATCGCCGGGCGGCTCGGAATCGAAAGCTTCGGCCTCGATCTGGGCTTTCTGGCCGCGTTGCTCATCGTCCCGATCGTCGCCTTCGGGCTCGGATTACTCATGGAACGGTATCTCGCACGGCCGTTCTATGACCGCCCCGACACCGATCAGATCCTGGTGACGTTCGGTGTGCTGTTGATCGTCCAGGAACTGATCCGGGCGATCGTCGGCGGACGCTCGATCAGCTTCAACCGCCCGGAGTGGGCGGCCGGCGCGATCAGCCTCGGCCCGCTCGGGACCGCGGCGCGGTGGCGGCTCTCCATCATCGGGATCACGGCCGTGCTCGTCCTCGCGGTGTATCTGTACATCGAGTACACGGATGTCGGCCTCGCGGTCCGGGCCGGAACCGAGGACACGGAGATGGTGAACCTGCTCGGGATCCGTGCGACCCGGCCGTTCCTCGTCATCTTCGGGATCGGCTCCGGGCTTGCGGGCGCGGCGGGTGTCGTCGGCGGACCGGTCTTCAGCGTCGTGCCGGAGATCGGTGTCGGCGTTTTGGTGCCGGCGTTTCTCGTCGTCGTCGTCGGCGGCGTCGGTAGTATCGTCGGTTCGGTCGTCGGCGGGCTCTTGATCGGGGCCGTCGAGGTCGGGCTACAGATGAACGCACCGGTGTGGTCGTCCGTCGGGATCTACGTCCTCGCGGCGATCGTTCTGTTGGTTCGACCGGCCGGCCTGATGGGCGCTGTGGAGGTTGGAGAATGAGCGAGCAAACCGAAACCGTAACCCCTGGCGAGGCGGCAGAATCGAACGATCTGTTGAACCGATGGGACAGCCTCCGGGAACGCGAATCGTTCTCGGTCGGGGCAGCGATCGCGTTCGTCATCGTCTTCCCGATCATCTTCACGAACCTGCCGGCGTACAACGGGTACATGGCGCTCGTCGAACTGATCTACATCTGGGCGATCTTCGCCATCGGGTTCGATCTCCTGCTCGGCTACACCGGGCTGTTGTCGTTCGGCCACGCGGCCTTCTGGGGATCGAGCGCCTACGCCGCCGGGCTGTTCAGCGCGAACGTCTACGGCGAACCGCTGCTTATGGTGTTGGTTGCGACGATCACGGCGGTCGCCCTCGCGTTGTTTATCGGGTTCCTCTCGTTGCGGCGCGGCGGGATCTACTTCGCCATCCTCACGCTCGCGTTCGGACAGATGATGTATTTCCTCGCGCTCGGGCCGCTGGAGCCGATCACCCGCGGCGAGGACGGGTTCACGGGCGTTGAGGTCGAACCGCTGCTCGGGGTCATCGGCCTCGGAGAGTCCTTTGCCGGGATCCTCGGGACCCTGTTTCACGACATCGAGTACGTCTTCTATGCGGGCTTTTTCGTGTTGGCCATCGCGGTCGCCGTCCGGATCGTCCGCTCGCCGTACGGGGCGATACTTCAGGCGATCCACGAGAACGAACAGCGCGTCGAGTTCCTCGGACTCAACGTCTGGCGGTACAAGCTGGTGGCCTTTAGCATCTCGGGTGCGTTCGCCGGCGTCGCCGGCGGACTCCACACGGTCCATGCGACGTACGTCGCCGTCGATAACCTCTATTGGATCACGAGCGGTGACATCGTCATCATGACGATCCTCGGCGGCGTCGGGTCGATCTTCGGCCCGGTCGCCGGCGTGGCGGCGTTCCTGTACGTCGAGAACATCGTCTCGGGCGAGATCGCCTTCTGGCTGCTCGTCCTCGGTGTGATGTTCGTGACCGTCGTGTGGCTGTTCCCGACCGGTATCTGGGGGATCGTCGACAAGATCAGATCGAGCGTTCGAAGTCTCATCGAATCGGAGCCGGAGGGTGATGCCTGATGTTGCTTGAAACGAAAGGACTCACGAAGCGGTTCGGCGAACTCACAGCGGTCGACGAAGTCGACCTACAGATCGAGGAGGGTGATGCGCTGAGCATCATCGGCCCCAACGGTGCGGGCAAATCCACCACGGTGAATCTCATCACGGGGCTTTTGAACCCGACCGAAGGCCAGGTTCTCTACCGCGGTGACGACATCACCGGCGAGGAGCCCCACGAGATCGTCCAGGAGGGGCTGAGCAAGTCCTTCCAGACGGCGTCGATCTTCCCCGACCTGACGGTCGAACGGAACGCGACTGTCGCGGCTTTGGGGGCCGAACACGGCTCCTTCAGCCTGAATTTCCTCAAGCGGCTCGTCTCCTACGACGACGTTCTCGAGCGCGCGGAGAACACGCTCAAAGACATGGGGCTGTACGAACAGCGCGAACTGAAGGCCAAATCGCTCCCATACGGTGACAAACGCCGACTCGAAATGGCGCTCGCGTTGGCGAGTGATCCGGATCTGCTCTTCCTCGATGAGCCCACGGCCGGGATGTCGCCGGACGAGACCGACGACACGGTCGATCTCATACAGCGCATCAAGGAGGAACGCGGGGTCACGATCGTCCTCATCGAACACGACATGGAGATCATCTTCCGCGTCTCCGATCGGATCGCGGTGTTGAACCGCGGCGCAAAGATCGCCGACGGGACCCCCGACGAAATCAAAGGCGACCCCGACGTCCAGGAGGCGTATCTCGGGGGTGTCGAGATATGAGTCTGCTCGAACTCGAGGGCGTCAACTCCTATTACGGCGAGAGCCACATCCTCCGGGGTGTGGACATGGAGGTCGAGAAAGGCCAGATAATCGCCCTGCTCGGCCGAAACGGTGCCGGCAAAACCACGACGCTGCGGAGCATCACGGGTACTGAACCCCCGGAGGTACGCAGCGGGACGATCCGGTTCGAGGGGACGGAGATCACCGGCAAGCGGCCGGAGGATATCTCGGCGCTCGGCCTCTCTCTCGTGCCGGAGGAACGCCGGATGTTCGCGAACCTGACCGTCGCGGAGAACCTCCACGTGCCGGACATCTCCCGGAACCTCCTGAACCGGATCGGTCGATCCGACGAGACCGGCGAAACCGGTCTCTCCGACGAGGAAGTCTACGAGCAGTTCCCGCGTCTCGACGAGCGCCGCGAGCAGAAGGCCGGAACCCTAAGCGGCGGCGAACAGCAGATGCTCGCCATCGCCCGGACGCTCAAACAGGACACCGAACTGCTCATGCTGGATGAGCCCTCCGAGGGACTCGCCCCGCAGATCGTCCAGGACGTCCTCGATATCATCCAGGAGATCGCCGACCAGGGCAAGACGATCCTGCTCGTCGAGCAAAACGCCGCAGCGGCGATCAAACTCGCCGACTACTGCTACGTGCTCGATCAGGGAAGCATCGTTTACGAGGGGAGCTCCGATGACCTCCAGGCAAACGAGGAAGTCAGACAGGAGTACCTCGGCGTATGAGCAACAGACCGGACCAACCGAGCGGACCCGACGGCTACTCCCCCGAGGAACGCCTCGACATCCTCGAAGACGAGGGTGTCGTCGCCGTCGAGGAGGATGGGTCGGTGTATCTCACGATCGATTTCGAATCGACGCGTGGGATCTATCACGACTCCTACATCGACGTTCCCGAAGACGAGTACCACCGGGCGATCGCGGACGTCTTCGGGATCGCTCCCGAGGAGGCCGGCGACCGGATCGACGAACTCGGCGTCACCCGCGAACAGTTCATCGCGTTGCTCGCGTTGAACTCCTACGTCGACGGCGAGTACCCGCTTCCCGAACGCGCCCACATGGCGATGATGATAACCGATCTCGCCCCGGCGTCGCCGGTTCCGGATTCGGTTTCGGAACTCGATGACGACTCCTATGAGTCGTTCCTCGAGGCGAACGACCGCGTCGTGGTCACCGTCTGGAAGCGGTTCTGTTCGCCCTGTCGGCGGATGAAAGACGAACTCGACGCGGTGGCGGCGGCGCTGCCGGCGGACGCCGAACTCGCCGGCATCGACGGCGAGTCGACCCCCGAGTTCCGCCGGGCCTTCGACGTCGAGGCCGCCCCCTCGGTGCTTTGCTTCGAGGACGGCGAACTCCTCGAGTCGCTCCGTGGGTACCAATCGCCGGAGAAGATCGAGGCGGCCTGCGCCGACGTTTACGAGTAACCGGACGGGAAGACAGCAGCTCCTGTCCGGTCTCCTCGGGCCCGTCTCTTTTATATACGTTTTCGGCACATTTTCGGGTTTTTGCTGTTTTTATATATGTCTCCGACCATCTCGGAGGTCATTTATAAGACTGTCCGATAGCTTTCTCAGGTCATTTATAAAGCCGTCCGATGGCTTTCTCAGGTCATTTATAAGACTGTCCGATAGCTTTCTCAGGTCATTCATAAGGTCGTCCGGTGATCCACGGCGCGCCCGATCACGCGTTCGGCCACTCGTCGGCGTCGAGGGGATCGCCGTCCAGGAACGCCTCGATGCCGGCCCCGGCGTCCGCGGTCGTACACAGCTTTGCGAACTGTTCGTTCGAGTGTTCGAGCGCCGCCGCGTATCCCATCCCCTCCATCTCGTAGTAGGCCTCCTTGCCGCGTCGGATGGCTGTCGGGCTCTTCGAGGCGATGGTTTCGGCGTACTCGGTGGCCGCCTCGAGGTGTTCGCCGGCTGGCGTGACCTTGTTTATAAGTCCCCACTCGCGGGCGGTTTCGGCGTCGATCAACTCACCCGTCAACAGCAGTTCGAGACACCGCTTTCGGACCACGGCGTCCATCAGCGGGACGGCCGGCCCCATACAGAACAGCCCGACTTTCGGTGCCGTTGCGCCGAACATCGTTCCGGTCGCGGCGACGGCGAGATCACACGCCGCCACGAGCCCGAGCCCGTTCGCGGCGGCGTGTCCGTGGGCGGCGGCGATCACCGGCGTTCCCATCTCCGAGATCGTCACGAACGGCTCCTCCATGCCGGCGACCCACTCCTCGTAGGCCGCCTCGTCGTCGTATTCCGTGTGTTCGGTGAGATCGATCCCGGCCGAAAAAGCCGACCCCGCGCCGTCGATCACGACCGCTCGGACGGTCTCGTCGTTCTCGTGGCTCCGCAGCGCGGCGTCGAGTTCGGCCGCCAGTTCCGTGCTGAACGTGTTCATCGAATCCGGCCGATCGAGCGTGATCCGGCCGACGTAGCCGTCCGTCTCGGTTTCGATGGTCCCTCCGGAACTGCGATCAGATACCATACCCCAAATCACGGCTGCTCGGTACAAAAAGATTCTCGCGGCACGGAACGATCCACCCCCGCGGCTCCGGCCGGCCGATAAAAAATGGTGAACGTTCAAGTACGATGGATACGCACTTTCGAGGTGTATATGAAGCGCGAAATGCTAACCCTCGATTTCCTGGATCGAGCGGTCGACCTCTATGACGACGTGACGGGGATCGTTGCCCACGACGGAACCGAATACACCTACGCCGAACTCGACGACCGGGTAAACCGGCTCGCGAACGAACTCGCCGAACGCGGGATCGAAAAAGGCGACAAGGTCGCGTTGCTCGCCCCGAACACCCACTACTTCATCGAGACCCTCTATGCGACGAACAAACTCGGTGCGGTGTTCGTCCCGATGAACTACCGGCTTAGGCCGGGCGAACTCGAGTACATCCTCGAAGATTCCGACGCTGACGTGGTGATCGCCGATTACGATTACGCCGAGAACGTCGAGCCGATCCGGGAGGACGTCCCGGCCGAACACTTCATCGGCTACGAGACGGACCGGATCGACGGCGACTGGGAGGATTACGAGGCCCTCCTCGCCGACGCCTCCGATGTGGAGCCGGACCGTCCCGACCTCTCGGAGGACGACGACGCGAGCATCAACTACACCTCCGGGACGACCGGCGATCCGAAGGGTGTCGTCCGCACCCACCGGACCGAACACTGGCATGCGCTGGTGCTCAACCAGCACATGGAGATCCGCGACGACGACACCTATCTGTGGACGCTGCCGATGTTCCATTGCAACGGTTGGGGCCACACCTACGCGATCACGGGCACCGGCGGGACCCACGTCTGTCAGCGGACCTTCGACGCGGAGGGCGTCTTCGACCGCGTCCGCGAGTACGACGTGAGCTTCATGTGTGGGGCGCCGACGGTGCTGAACAACCTCGTGCAGTACTACGACAACAACGACATCGGGACGACGGGCGATGCCGACGTCCGGATCGCCACCGCCGGCAGCGCGCCGGCGACGGCGACGATCGAGACGATCGAAGACGAGTTCGGCTGGCGGATCATACAGATCTACGGCCTCACCGAGACGGCGCCGATAATCACGACGAGTAACTCCCCCCGCCGGCTGGCCGAGCGCGGCCGCGAGCTCAAGATCAAACAGGGCAGCGAGGTGCTCTGTACCGACGTTCGAGTCGTCGACGAGAACGGCGAGGACGTCGCCCGGGACGGGGCCGAAATCGGCGAGATCGTCGTCCGGGGCAACCAGGTGATGGATCGGTATCTCAACAAACCCGAGATAACCCGCGAAGCGTTCTCCGAGCGCGTCGAGGGGTATTTCCACACCGGCGATCTCGCGACCATCGACGAGGACGGGATGGTGTCCATCCAGGATCGCAAAAAGGACATCATCATCTCCGGCGGCGAGAACATCTCCTCGATCGAGGTCGAGGACACCCTCTATGACCACGAAGGGATCTTGAAAGCCGCAGTCATCCCCGTCCCGAGCGAGAAGTGGGGCGAGACGCCGAAGGCGTTCGTCGTCGAACAGCCCGACGCCGACCTCACCGAGGAGGGCGTCATCGGGTTCGTCAAGGAGCGATTGGCCGGCTACAAGGCCCCGACACGGATCGAATTCGTCGAGGACTTCCCGGAGACCGCGACCGGGAAAGTCCAAAAATACGAGCTCAGACAGCGCGAGTGGGACGACGAGGAGCGGATGGTCGGACAGGAGTAACCGGACGTGCGGTACGTCCCCTCGGCCGACAGCACAGACCGTACATCGCGTCCGGGATAAACGGATATGGGTGCATATTTCGGTCGCGCTATTGTTTCATTTTTTGATCCCCGTTCCGCTACCCCTAATCTTTAATCGTGGGGTTTATTCGCCATCGTGGTGTCGGACAACTCATAATGACAGGTGTCGATGGATCACGGCTGGAGAATTCCTCCGGCGAGGCGAATCACTCCCCGAACGGGCCGGATGGATCGGAACTTCGAGCCGACGGGGGGTTGTCGGACGTCGAACGCGAAAAGCAGATCGACTACTTGGAGGTCGAGATCAACTTGCTGAAGCCGGCGACCCCGTTCATGCGGGATCACCAGCGGGTCATTCTGCTCGGCTTCGTCGTCTGGGCGGTGGTGACGTTCGGGCCGATCACGGCGACCCGGATCGCGCCCGGGGTGATGACACAGCCGATGCCGATACTGGAGTTCCCGCTGCATTATTTCCTGCTCGCGGTCGTCGCACCCTCGGCGTCGCTTCTGCTCTCGGTGTGGTACTGCAAGAAGCGCGACGGGATCGACGAGAAGTACGGTATCGAACAGGGCGTCCCCGAGACAGAGTCGGCCGAGGGCGTCGACGAGGCGGCCGCCGCTGACGGTGGGGTCTCGGAATGAACGGGGACGGACTCGCCGCCGCGGCGACGCTGCCGCTGCAGGCCGACGCCGAACTCCTGCCGGAGGGACTCGACGTCTCGTTCAAACTCCTGCCGGCGATCCTCGTCATCGGGATGATGGCAACGTTCCTCGTCGCCGGGTTCTTATATAAAGTCGCGGACACGGACGACATGTGGGTCGCGGGCCGTTCGATCGGCAACGTCGAAAACGGGATGGCGATCGGCGCCAACTGGATGTCGGCGGCGTCGTATCTCGGAATGGCAGCGATCATCGCACTCTCCGGCGTTTACGGGCTGGCGTTCGTCGTCGGCTGGACGACCGGATATTTCATCCTGCTCATCTTTCTCGCCGCACAGATGCGGCGCTTCGGAAAGTACACCGCGCCGGATTTCGTCGGCGATCGGTTCAACTCCGATACCGCCCGCGCGATCGCGGCGATAACGACGTTCCTCATCGGCTTCGTCTATGCGATCGGACAGGCACGAGGGATGGGTCTCGTGGGGCTGTACATCCTCGGTGATCCGGGGGTCCCGGGGCTCAGCGGCTATCAGGTGATGATGATCGTCTTCATGGTGATCACCATCGCGTATCTCTCGCTGTCGGGGATGCTCGGCGCGACGAAGAATATGGTGTTGCAGTACACCATCCTCATCCTCGCGTTCCTCGTCGGCCTGCTCGTGACCGGTTGGACTGCCGGCTTCTCGACGGTGCTCCCGCAACTCGAGTACGGGGCATTAATCAGCGAACTCGGCAACGAGTTCTCCGATCCCTTCGCGGGCGGAAGCTACTATCTGTGGATCGCGACGTGTTTCAGCCTCGTCTTCGGGACGTGTGGGCTCCCGCACGTCCTCGTTCGGTTCTACACGGTCGAAAACGAGCGTGTCGCCCGCTGGTCGACCGTCTGGGGGCTGTTTTTCATCTGTCTGTTGTACCTCAGCGCCCCTGCCTTCGCCGCCTACGGCGCCGCACTCTACACCGCCTCCGAGTTCGGCCCGACGTACGGTGATCCCGGCATGAGCGACGCCGCCGCCGACGTCATCGTCGTCCTCGCGACACAGCTTGCGGGGCTTCCGCAGTGGTTCGTCGGGATCGTCGCTGCCGGTGGGATCGCAGCCGCCGTCGCGACGACGTCCGGGTTATTCATCGCCGCCTCCTCGGCGATCTCCCACGACATTTACGCGACGATCATCAACGAGGACGCGACCCAGCGCCAGCAGGTCATCGTCGGCCGTCTGAGCATCATCGCGATCGGCGTCCTGACGATCATCTTCGCGATGAATCCGCAGGCCCCGATCGCCGCGTTGGTCTCGTTCGCCTTCGCGCTCGCGGCGATCGTCCTGTTCCCGATGTTCTTCCTCGGGTTGTGGTGGGAGAACACGAACCGACCGGGCGCTCTCGCCGGGATGGTTACCGGCGTCGTCGTCTGGTTCGTCCCGATGCTCAACGAGGGGCAGTTCGGCCTCGTCAACGGTGGCGAGGGGCTCGGTATCGGTGTCATCGCGACGTGGATGCCGGCGATCGGCTCCGGGCTGATCGGCGTGCCGGTCGTCTTTGCGGTGACGATCGTCGTCTCGCTGCTCACCGCGGACCCGCCGAAACGGACGAAGATGATGGTTCGACAGTGTCACAGCCCCGAACCGATGGACAGGGACGTGACGGCCGCCGAGGTCGTCGCGCGCAAACGAGACGACATCACCACGGACGACGACTGATATGTACGACCGAATACTCATCCCCACGGACGGAAGCGACGTCGCCGAGGCGGCGATCGAACAGGCGATCGACATCGCGGGCAAATACGATGCCGAACTCCACGCGCTGTACGTCGTCGACACCGACGCGGTCGCCTACAGCCTCGGCACGGAACAGGTCGACCGGCTCAGACAGGGCAAGTTCGACGAGATGACCGAACTCAAAACGGAGGCCGAATCGGCGACGGGCTACGTCGGAGACCTCGCCGAGGAGTACGGTATCGACGTCGTTGAACACCACGCGGGCGGACAGCCCCACCGGGTGATCGCCAACTACGCGGAAAACAACGACATCGATCTCATCGTAATAGGAAGCCACGGACGCTCCGGTGTCCGCCGGGCGCTGCTCGGCAGCGTCACCGAACGAACCCTCAGATCGACGCATACGCCGGTGTTGGTCGTCGACTACCAGGACGAGGGGTAAGTCCCGGTATCGCCGTCACGAACCGTAGCAAGTAATTCGATGCGCTACGAGACGGTCAGTATGGCCGCGGACACCTCACCCCGACACGGACGGTGGTCGCCGTGAGTCTCCCGGATCGGCTCAAAGAGCACGTCGCCGAGAACGGTACGGGGATGATCCACGACCTCGTCTTCGCCATCGTCTGGGTGACCGCCGTGACGGTGCTTTTCGACTTCGTCTTCACGTCCGCACCCGCTTGGGCGTTTTATATGTTCTTGCTCGCGGGGATCCCCGCGTACTTCGGGTTCTTCTGGTCGCTCGAGTCGGCGAAACGGTCCCAGTAGCTCACGTCTCGCTCCTCGCTTGGTATCTGCCCCGGAGCCGAAAACAGACGAAACTCGCAAGCGCGAAGATCGCGGGCGTCAGAAGCGCCCCGACGCTCACCGATCCGGACACCGCGGGGTAGGCGCTCGCCCCGGCCATACCGGCGAACAGAAACGCCAACAGCCCGGTGATCGGTACGACGAACCCGTCCGGAAAGGCGCCGCCGCGCTCGGTGTCGTCGTTCATACCGGAGTTCGGTCCCGCCGGACCGTAGTGTTTGTCGTGTCCTCGCCGCGTCCCTCGCTGTCCGACGCGTCCGCGGGCAGGGTCAGTATTCGGTTCCTTTCCGGGCCCGTTGGCCGGCGTCGATAGGGTGTTTCTGCTTGCGGACGTTCGTCACGAGATCCGCACACTCGAGGAGATACGTCGGCTCGCTGTGGCTCCCCGAGAGGACGAGTTCGAGACCGTCCGGTTTCGTCTCGACCAACTCGATGACTGCTTCGGGATCGATGAGCCCTCGGTCGGCGGCGTAGAGTATCTCGTCGAGGACGAGCATGTGAACGCCGTCCGTGGCGTCGCTGTCGGGTGCGAACGGCGTCGAAAGGTCGGCTCCGCCCGCGGCGTCGACGAGCTCTTTCGCCCGTTCGAAGCCGGCCGTTGCCTCGGCCTCGTGATCGCGCTCGTCGGTGCCGTCGTTCATCGCGTGCCAGCCGTAATGGCCCAGATTCTCGTAGGTGAGTCCGGGCATCGCGGCGATGGCGTTGTACTCGCCGCGGACGTCCTCGACGCTGTCCGCGCCGCCTTTCATGAACTGCAGGAGATGCACCCGGTAGCCGTGTCCGGCCGCCCGAAACGCCATCCCGAGCGTCGCCGTCGTCTTGCCTTTCCCGTCGCCCCACCACACCTGCGTGAGGCCGAACGCCTCCGGGGCGGCGGGTTCGATCGTCCGTGCCTCCGGGGTTCGTCCCCGACCTGGCGTCTCCTGGTCCGTCATACGCCGCGTTCGTCGCCCGTGGATATCAGGCTCACGGCTGCGGCCACAGGGATCAACCGATATCGACGAACGCGGCGGTGTCGCCGTCTTCTCTGAACGCGTAGACTGTCAGCGGCTCCTCCCCAGGCGGCCCCATCCCGGGCGCGTGCTGTGGCATTCCCGGGATCACGATCCCGTTGACCGAGGCGTCGGTTTCGAAGAGTCGCGCGACCGCCTGCAGCGGGACATGGCCCTCGACGACGTATTCGCCGAACTCGACGGTGTGACAGCTCCGCATCGACTCCGGAACGCCCAGTTCGGTCTTCCGCCGGGCGAACGTATCGAGATCCGGGGCCGTCTCGATCGAGACGTCGATCCCGTTGGCCTCGAGATACTCGGCGTACTCCCCACAACAGCCACACGACGGTTCGTGGTGCTGGACGACGCCGTCGACCGGGATCGACCCGTCCCAGGGCCACTCGGCCGCAGCCGTCGCCCCGGCGTCGGTCGCCCGACTCCGATCGTCGGCCCCTTGGTTTCGACTGTCGGATTCCGTCCCCGTACAGCCCGCTGTGGCCGCGATGGAGGCCACGCCCGCCGCGAGCACGCGCCGACGCGTCAGTTCCATACCGGCCCGACCACCGCTCTCGGAAAAAGCGGTTCGGCTGTTCCGAGGGCGTGGGACCGCGATCCCTTCGCCGTCGCCTTTCCGATCTACTCGGCCAGCGCCGCGCCGAAGTCGTCGATCGGCACGACCGAGTAGTCGACGGAGAGGATATCGCTCGTCGCGCGGATCTTTCCGACGAACGTCGAGATGTCCTCGAGTGTGCCCTCGAGGATGAAAAGCTCCATGCAGTAGTGGTCGCCGACGTGGTTGTGGACGTTCGAGACGACGAGGCTCTCGTGGTCGTGGCGGATCCCCATCATCCGCTCTTCGGCGCTCGAAGTCTCGTGGTCGAAGACGACGGTGACGACGCCCATCAGATCGCGACCCTCGAGTTTCTTGTCCTCGAACTCGCCGAGTAAGTTCCGCGAGGCTTCCCGGACGACCTCGCTGCGGCCGGTGTAGCCGTGTTCTTCGGCGAACTCGTCGAGTCGGTCCAAAAGCGAGTCGGGCATGGAAACGCTGACTACGGTCATATGTTAACTGAACCGCGACAATATATTAAGGATTACGTATCGGTGCGGGCCGGAGCCCTCCGGATCGCCCCCATGGACCTACAGGGGCCGCCGACGCTATCCGTCGACGCTATCGATTCGCCGTGTACCGTTTGCGGTGTCTGCGCCGCCCTGTCGGGCGCTACCGATCCTCGGGGTGCTCACTCGTCGCCCCGAGTTCGAGGACGTCTACCTCCTCCGGGAGTTCGCGGAGCGCCGACCCGGGCCACCCCCAGTGTGCGACGGTGAACGCCGTTTCGGGGTTCGCCTCCACGAGCCGCCCGACACCCTCGGCAGCCGCCTCGTATGCCGCCCGTCCGAGGCGCTCCGGGCGTTCGACGGTCAGCGGATAGCTGTCCGAAAGCGCCGGCGGGAGGGGTCCGAACGGCGCTTTGAGCCGCCACGTTTCGTCGAAACGGCGGTTGTCGTCGCCCTCCGAGAGCAACACCGACTCGCCCTCGACGTCGAGTCGTTGGAGGCGCTCGTGGTGTCTGTGGATCTCGGGCCGCCGCGAGGAATCCGCCGAGAGATGGAAAAAAGTCCCCTTCGAGACGGGATCGCTCCGTTCGAGCGCCGCCGCATCGTCCAGTAGCTCCCGGTAGCCGTCGACCATCGCCGGGTGGCTCCGGGCGCGGCGTTCGAGCAACTCGAAGAGGTTCCCCTCACGGATGGCCTGCTTTACGGTCCGAAGCTCCCGGTAGCTGACGTGGAGGTTGTGCCGTGCAAGCAGCGTCTCCCGCCGATCCGTCGCCGTAGACCGGAGCGTTTCGGGGGTGTGTTCGGTACAGACCGGACACGAACAGGGGAAATACTCGAGGTCGCCGAGGTGGTCGGTCCCGGAGACGGTCAGATACCGATCGTCGCGGGCATACAGCGCGTAGGCGGCCGAGTCGAACAGATCACAACCGGCGGCCGCGGCCAGGGCGAACATCATCGGGTGGCCGGCACCGAACAGATGAACCGGCGCGTCCGCCCCGAGTCCGCGCTTTGCCGCTCGGACGACCTCGATCATCTCGGCGTACCGGTAGCCGTTCATAAGCGGCACGACGGCACCGACCGGAAACACGTCGAGTCCGGTTCCGTAGGCGTGGGCGGCGGCGGACTCACGGAGGTCCGGGTACGTCGACCCCTGGATCGGCGCGTTGAGCAGCATCTCGCCGACGTCGACCGATTCGGCGGCCTCGAGCCGCGTCCGTGTCGTCTCGAGCTCGGATTCGGCGCGTCCGCGGCCCGCATCCGGCGGCGTCGGCACGTCGATCGGTGTCCCGATGTCGGAGCCGATATCGCGCTGGAATTCGAGGATCCCCTCGTTCCTCACCGATATCTCGCCGTACTCCGAGAGCTGAAACGACCCCGAATCGGTCATGATCGCACCGGAGAAGTCGTATAACTCCGCTAGCCCCTCCTCGAGGGCACGCTCGCGGAACTCGTCGCTTTTATAAAGAATGTAGCCGTTCGTGATGAGTATTTCCGCGCCGAACTCCGATTCGAGCGCCCGCGGTTCGACGGTCCGGAGATGCGGGTTGATGACCGGCAACAGCGCCGGCGTCTCGACGGTGACGCCCGCACGCGGCACGCTCAACTCGCCGATCCGTCCGGCGCCGTCGACGTCGCCGACCTCGAAGCACTCACGCATTACCGGACCGACGCCACCGGGAGGGATAAGCCGATTGGAACCGCGCGCCGATGCGGTATCGGAGCGCCGCCGAGGCCAAACGCCTAAGACGACCGATCGCCCACATCCGGTATGGAATGGCGACTCTTCGCGAACCTCGCCGAGGCCGCCGGCACGAAACACGCCGTCGTCGATGCCGAGGCGGGCGACACCCTCGGTGACGCCTTCGAACAGCTACTCGGGGCGCATCCCGATCTCGAACCGATCGTCCTCGAAGACGGGGAGCTCGCGGATCACATCCGCCTGCTCCGCAACGAAACCGACCCGTTCGTGGTCGACGACGGGTTCGAAACGGTGCTGGAGGACGACGACGATCTCGCGTTGTTTCCGCCCGTCAGCGGCGGTAGCTCGGAATAACAGCGGCTTTCAACTGGCATCGTCACACAAACCGCTCTTTGACGTTCCGCAACTGACACCTCCGTTGCCACCCTTGTGGTGGGTATGCCCTCCGATCGACGCGGTCTCCTCCGGATCCTCGGAACCGCTACTGCTACCGTCGTCGCGGGCTGTCCGTCCACGAACGGGGGGAACGGGACGGACGCTCCGGACGAAATCGAAGCCGCCGACAGCACGCCGCTTGCCGCCCACACCAGCCGTCCTCCGTGGGCCGTCGACGGTGCTATCGGTCAGGCCGTTCTCGTTGACAGCGACGACCGGGAGCGCGCCGCACTCGGCCGATACGACCTCGACGAGTCGCGCCGGGAGCGGATACGTGCGTTCCTCTCCGATATCGATTACGACCGCGAACGACTGCTACTCGTCGAGTCGGCGGGGCCGAACGCCTGTCACGATCGGCTCGAACTCGGCCCGTTCCGGTTCGATTCCGGGCGGCTCCGGGCGGACGCCACGGTAGTCGATACGCGCAGGGGGGATGTCGCGTGCGCGGCGGTCGTTATTTTCCCCTCCGCACTCGCCCGGATCAGCTTTGTCGATACCCCGCCCGACGCGGCCGCAGTCGAGGTGACCGACGGCTGGGACGAGACGGCGACCGTTCACGCGAACACCGACGATCCGATCGGCGGCGCGGTCGCTACCGGACGCCGCATCGAATAAAAAACGTGGGTGTGAGACCGATCAGTCGTCCGCGGGCGCCGCCGAATCGCCGGCCGAAACGCCGGTTCCGGGTCCGACGTCGATGCCGAGTTCCTCGAGTTTCTCGTCGGTGACGACGCCGTCGACCCAGCCACGGACCTCGTAGTACTCCGCTTTCATCTCCTCGAGTTCGACGAGGCTGCCCTCGACGCCGCCCTGTCCGGGCATCGCGCCGTCGGCGCCTTCGACGAACCGCTCCGGCAGGTCGTCGTCGGAGCCGTCGAAGCCACAGAGGTTGTTGTAGTACCGTTCGAGGGCGTAGATGCGCTCGCCGGCCTCCATGAGCTCGTCCTCGGTCACGTCACGGCCCGTCATACCGTTGTACTGGAGGACGTACTCCTCGATGCCTTCCGCGAAGGCGTTGAACTTGCAGATGTCGAAGCTATCGGAGATCGCGTGCAGATCCTGGAAGAGGGCGGTCAACTCGCCTTTGCCCTCCCACTCGACTGGGTCTACCTTCTCCGGGATGCCGAGGATCTCGGCCGCCGGGGTGTAGCCGCGGAGGTGACACGCGCCGCGGTTCGAGGTCGCGAAGGCGATGCCCATCCCCTTCATGCAGCGGGGATCGTAGGCGGCGATCGTCTGGCCTTTGACCGCCAGGGAGTTGTCGTGGGCGTCACGACGCTCGGCGACCCGGCGTGGGCCTTCCGCGAGCAGATCCGCGAGTTCCGTCTCGCGGTGGGCGATCTTCGAGATCATCTCGACCATCTCCTCGGAGTCACCCCACTCGATCCCGTCGTCGAGGTCGTCGAGTTTGCCCTCCTCGGTCATCTCCATGGCCATCGCCATCATGTTGCCGACTTCGATGGTGTCGATGCCGTGGTCGTTACAGCGCTGGAGCATGAGCGCGATCTCGTCGCGGTCGGTGTGACCGGAGTTCGGGCCGAGCGCCCACGCGGACTCGTACTCGTACGACTCCGTGCGGACGTTCATCTCCTCGCCTTTGTGCGTGACGTTGACCTCGACCTCCTTCTTGCAGGCGACCGGACAGGAGTGACAGGTCGGCTCGTCGACGAGGATGTTCTCACGGACGTTCTCACCCGAGACCGCTTCGGCGTCGAAGGTCGTGTCGTCCCGGTAGCCGCCATCGTGGGCGTCGGCGGTTGAGGTGTACTTGCCGTTGTTCGTCGGGAGTCCGGACATCTCCTCGGTCGCGTTCATCAGGACGTTCGTCCCGTACAACGAGAGGCCGCCCTCGTTTGGCGCGGTCACGTCGGATTCGGTGATGACCTCCATGGCCTGTTTGTGCCCCTGTTTGAACGTCTCGGGGTCCGCGGGCTTTTGCATCTTCGTCGAGGACTTGACGACGACTGCCTTGAGGTTCTTCGACCCCATGACACAGCCGGTGCCGCCGCGCCCGGAGGCGCGGTCGTCCTCGTTCATGATTGCGGCGTACTTGACGCCGTTCTCGCCGGCCTCGCCGATCCCCATGACCGAGAGGTTCTTGCCGTAGGAGCCTTCGACTTCCTCTTCGAGGGCGTCACGGGTGTCGTGGAAGCCTTCGCCCCACAGGTGGGAGGCGTCCCGGATCTCGACCTCGCCGTCCTCGACGACCGCGTAGACGGGGTCGTCGGAAGCTCCCTCGAACAACAGCCCGTCGAAGCCGGCCCACTTGAGCCGTGCTCCGGACCAGCCGCCGTGGTGGGAGTCCGTTACCGTGCCCGTGAGCGGGGATTTCGTACAGATCGCGATCCGGCCGCTCATAGTCACCTGTGTCCCGGTGAGGGGACCGTTGGTGAACGCGAGCAGGTTCTCCGGACCCGTCGGGTCGACGTCCGGGCCCTGATCGAAGACGTATTTAACGCCGAGGCCGCGTGCGCCGATATACTTCTCGGCGTCCTCTTGATCGATGCTCTCGTAGTTTACGCTCCCGTCGGAGAGGTCGACGCGAGCGACGTGGTCGTGGAATCCGCCTAAATCTGTCATGGTATCCGTCATGGTTGTTTATGGGCTAGTTCATGTTATGCGTTGCCCTCCGGGTGAAACGTATATCGGTTACACATCCGGCTGTGGGTTGATAAATGGGGCGCAAACTAATCCGATATAAATACGTAGTGAAGTACCTCGGGGGCAAGCCCCGAGGCTTCACCGTCTTGGGGCCGCACCGAGCCCGCAGGCGAATGTAATTCCCCTCGACCTTCCCAGATGGGTCGGCTGGAATTCACACCCGAACACGCCGATGTGTCCGTGAGGGGCGGCCGCTCCACCACGGCCCGAC
>OBKM01000092.1_pt1 | contig 40841 bp, 49 predicted proteins | sample 1519691 | NCBI WGS metagenome assembly OBKM01 (sample SAMEA37050418, study PRJEB22526) | metagenome | biome: saline pan; feature: lake; material: water | place: Egypt | collected 2015 | depth 0.5 m
TGAAACTCCCACCGCTCGGGATTCCTCCCGCGTTCACGCGGAGGAGGATGTCAATGGGCAGCACTCGCCTCCAGCAGTGTTAGTTTCTGCGTCTTCGGATCTAGCTACGACTTTTAGCCTCGTCAACTACCTCATCTATGAGGAATACCGCTAATATATCCGTTCGGCGATTCAAATGTTTGTATGGTCGAAGAGACAGCAACTGATGACCTTGCCACGACAACGGAATCAGCTCCAGCCACGCTATCGTTTGCAGGCGGGGCTGTCGGAACTATCACCGGTCTCAAACGCGGGGGGCTGCCAGGAGCACTCGCCGGCGCGCTGGTTGGCGGAACAACCGGCTATCTTGTTGGTGCCGTCTCGCAAAATGGCATAGACGTTGGAGTGGAGCCAGAAACCGACAGTAAGCCGATCAGCATTGATACCGATGAACAGCCCCGTGAGGATGGCACAACTGTTGCCGCAACAAGTTCTGAAGACGAAAAATCTGACACGGATGAAGAAGCAGCGGGTGGCGAGACGGAACAAGCGGAGCCAGCGGCTGATACGGAAGCAGAAGCCGAGGAAACTGATGATAGGGATGATTCGGCTGCAGACGAGGACAACGATGGGTAACGATGGTAACTGACTCAGATTCCACACTGGCCCTTGTTGCCGCAGGCGTTGCTGGCGCGGCTGCAACGCTTACCGGGAAGTATCTGATCAACCGGGTAACACACGGCTGGTTCGGTGACGCCGAAACTTACAACGTGGCGAAAGTCACTGTCTCAGGGCCGATCCAACGCGAGCGTCGTCGTCCCTCGCCACTCTCAGGACGATCACCTGCCACGGCGGACGAAATCGTTACACAGATCGAATCAGCTGACGATGACGAGGCTGTCGAGGCGTTGGTGCTTGAGCTCAACACACCCGGTGGAGAAGTGCTCCCAAGCGATGACATCCGCCGTGCAGCCGTCGAGTTTGATGGACCGACAATCGCCTATGCCACCGATACCTGCGCCTCAGGGGGGTATTGGATCGCCAGCGGATGTGACGAACTTTGGGCGAGAGATGCGAGTCTCGTTGGCTCGATTGGAGTCGTCGGCTCACGGCCAAATGCGGCCGGGTTAGCTGATAAGCTCGGTATCTCATACGAACAGTTCACCGCCGGTGAGTACAAGGACGCGGGTGTCCCGTTGCGAGAGATTGAAGACGACGAGCGAGAGTATCTCCAAGGGATCGTTGACGGCTACTATGAACAGTTCGTCCAGACTGTCAGCGAAGGCCGTGAGATGAGTCCAGATGCTGTTCGTGATACCGAAGCGCGCATTTATCTTGGTAGTGACGCAGCCGAGATCGGGCTTGTTGACGAGCTTGGCACCGAAGAAGAGATCAAAGAAAGAATCGAAGAGGTGCTTGGCATCGAGCCAGAACTCCATGAGTTTGAACCGAGTAGAGGGGTTACTGAGCGACTCGGATTGGGTGCTGAGCGGGTCGCAGCCGCTGCGGGTAACGGTATCGCTTCCGTGGTCGCTGGTGGCGACGGTGAGCTTGATATCAGGCTGAAATAGTTCTCTCTGTACTCAATGGCCGCCCAGGTTCTTCTCATATTTTTACAAGCGGTAACGGCGAATGCCGCGGGGGTTGACCCCGAGATAGTTCACAGCCAACCACCCCGCAATAGGGGTGGGTTGACCATTGTGTTGCCTGAATAGACACCGATATCCTACTCAGTTACCATGTGTCTCAGTGCTGAAAAATCTCCGTACGGCCGCGCCACCTGAAGGGCCTGGCGTTGGGTCGTACGTCTCAATCTGATCTGCCTCATCCGGATCAGTGTATACCAGCCGCTGGATTGCAACTCTTGGATACCCGTCCGCTGATTTTCCACATCCCCATACGAGGAGATCATCCCCTACTTCGGCATCAATCTCTGCAGCCGCGTTCACGATCGCTTCATACTCAACACTCCGATCAAAACTGACCAGCTTGATGCTATTGTACACATATGATTTCTTTTTCAGGTTAGCACCGGTCATCTCTACTATTTGATTCACAACTCGTTGGCTCATAGTTGATCTAACAGCGGTAAAGCCTAAAGTAGTCTGTTTCTATTAGAATCAGCGCATGGGATCGATTACCTATCAGCATGTTTTTTCGTGTAATCAGCAGGATCGGTGACTCTGGTATACTCAACGGCATCCTTCAGACGGTCATCAGGCGTTTTCTTTTCGATCTGTTCTCGAATATAATCGGCTCGCTGCAAAACGGTTGGCTCTACCTCGGTTGTTTTGAGAAACTGCTCTAATCGGTCGATAACAACCGGATCTCTCGATTTCGCCAGTTTGGATACAGTCATCTTGGCTGTTGTTTCATCGGTGTCTGCGATGGCCGGAATCAGCTTGTCGAGGCTCTCAGTATGCTCAGCTGGATCGATGATCTGTAACAACACCCAGATGGCATTGCGCCGGATCTGTGGTTCAGAAGCGTCTGCAACCGATTGCAGTTTGGTAATAAGTGTTTGATCAGCATACTGGTTGAAATGGGTTGCCACCGTAACCCTCACTGTATGGCTGTTGGCTGCGTCGGCATGACAAATAAGCTCAATCGCTGCCCGAATCGCTGGCTCTTTGAGGGTGCTCTCACTGGAGGAAATTTCTCGTAGCAGAACGCCAAACACACTAAGTGAGCCAACCGAACCAAGCTCTGTGATGATCGCCCGCTGAACCTGTTGTTCTCCAGTAATCGCAAGCGGCATGACTGCAGCCACCGCGTCGTCAGTTCCAATGCGCACAAGACAGGCAGCGGCGGCCGCTCGGACATCACTGTCAGTCGTGTTGAGACAGTCGATAGCCGGATCAACACAGCGTGGATCGCCTATATGACCGCATTCCTGCAGTGCTCGGATCTTCACCCGTTTCTCACTGTCGTTGATACCGGTGACCAGCTTTGGAACGATCCGCTCACTCCCAACGCGTCCCAGCCCGGCGACAGCAACTAACCGAAGCTCAACATGAGAGCTCTCCACCCATTCGACGTACAGTAATGGATGCGGGGAGTCGGTCGGCGTTGGGTAATCGGCTGATTCAATCAGGTCTACAATGGTATCAACGGCAGTATCGTCGACATTCAGCAGGAGTTCAACTATCTGTGCACGAACAGTCTCGTTCGTCTCTCTCAGTGCTGCTGTATACAGCTCCTCGACCAACGATTTGGTGTCCTGTTCGAGTAGTGATTCAACTGAATGGAGTAAGAGGTCAATCGCTTTTTGCCGTACTGGAAGCGGTTCGTTGCTCCCGAGATACGTCGCTAACCGCTTGAACTGCCCATTGTTCGCTATCGAATAGAGGAACCCGGTTTCAACGTATCGCTCGTGGTCGGTCATAGCGCAATGCTGTTATTATTAAATAGATTTTATTTATTCGATATGCTGAAAATTCAGTTTCTCGATTCTATATATTACAATGTATATTCAGATCATATTAGAATGTTTGGGTTATTGTCAAAAATATATCTTTATCCAGACGACAGGGTGTATGTGGCACTGAAAGAGCTGTAGATATTGGAAGAGCCATTCTTCGAATGAAACCAATCTGGGCTGTTACCATCTCATCCCAAAGAGCAACTGATTACTGACGGCAACGCCCATCCGAAGTAGAGCCATATGGAAGCCGCTATTGTCGATCTTGATGGGACTGTGTACAGATCTGAAACTCCCGTTCCTGGGGCCACAGACGGAATTGAAACGCTTCGTTGGGCTGGTGTTGATGTTGTTTTTGTTACGAACACCTCAACGAAAACACGTGAAACGTGTCGAGACCGACTCACCGCTTTTGGGATCGAGGTCGCTGTTTCTGACATCCTTACGAGTGCCTTTGTGACAGCGACATACGTGCTGAACGAGCACCCATCAGCAACCGTGATGGTAATTGGGGAGTCATCGTTGGCAACGGAACTACAACAGGCCGGAGCCACGCTAACAGAGGATCCGACCGAGACGGACGTACTCGTCGTTGGTAACGATGCAACATTCGATTACGACACGCTAACACGCGGGCTGCGGGCCGTCGATTCTGGTGCGGTGGTTGTCGGAACCAACAATGACCGACAGGTGCCAACTGACTCAGGGATTGAACCCGGTGCTGGAGCACTGATCGCCGCGATCAGTTTTGCCTCGAATCAAGACCCTGAGATCATCTGTGGAAAACCAAATAGGCTAATGATCGATGTGTGTCTTGATCAGCTCGATACCGAGCCTGAAAACTGTATGATCATCGGCGACAACCCGGCGACAGATATCGAGATGGGACAGCGTGCCGGACTGACGACGGTGCTGGTGCTCTCGGGGCTTGTCGACAGCGATGATCCGCTGCTTGAGGCGGAGCCGGCTGACTACATTATCGACTCAGTTGGCGACATCTCGACGGTGCTCCGAGAGCTGGATTGCTACTGCTGAGCTGTCGGTGGGCTACTGAGTGTTGCATACAGCTAGTCGGAGCTTATGGATATCAGTTTGGTCGAGTCCGGTTCAGAATATTTCCGACAACACTACGACGACAGGTGGAATACTATGCAGCCGTTGAGGAGTCGATTCCGATGACCCCGATTGCAGCTGATGAGCCGGTATCGAGCCGCGGACAACTATCCGCGGCCATTCACCGGCTGAGCAAGAGTGATCCGACGAGGTACATCGACAGCGTCACCACAAGCGCGCTAGCGATGCCGAGGATGAATTCAGGGCCAACGGAGAAGCCGACAGCAAGCATCACAATCGCGCCGGATTCAAGCCCTAACCCTGCTGTACCGAGTTGGATGCTCTGGGTGATCTGATCCGCGGCAGTTGTGAGTGGGATATCTTCATCTGCTTCTTCTTGGGCAGCAGTAAGGGTGAGAAACCAAGGGATGAATAGGTATGATCCAACGGCACCAAAAATACCAACAATCGCGCCGTAGGCCACATTTTCAATGGCTAGTGCGCCGACGGCGGTAAAGATAACCAAGTTCATCAGTGCCGAATACGCACCAATCATCTGGACTCTTCTATCAGGTCCATCGTCTGCTGAGGAGGGCATAGATTCCGATTCTTATAGTGATAAAAAAGTCTCTTGATATCGCGTCGGCTGTCTATGATTCCCAGCTGGTGCGACTGCCTATTCAGTTGGCCTGTGTTCGGTTCACGGCTTCAAAATGACAGTTCTTCATTACTGAAAATAGCATAGGAAAACCACTTTTGTATGGCGTTTTCCCAACAGCTGGGCACAGCACAGATTCGTTTTGCGGCCGTGAAATAGCGGTTCGAGGGGTTGAAATCCCCGCCTTGTTTTAATCACCCCCGTCAACTATGGGCTGATACCGTGTCCCCGATTCCAACCTGGATCGATGAACGGATCGATCGGAACCTCGATAACACGCTCACCCAAGCACACGTTATCGAGACGATGATCGAGTCGGATCGACCGTTCTTTTCGATCCGCCAGCTGCATGCGCGCATCAAGCCCGAGGTGAGTAGAGCCACTGTTCGCAACCGACTTCGCGAGCTACAGGAAATTGATGTCGTTTCGACCGAGTCGTATCCCGATTCGATCACCCTCTACTACATCAATCATCCGGAGTCGACGTGGCCGCTGTCGCCCGAGGGCAAACGCGCGTTGCATGCAGATACCCCGCTGGATCGGCTCTCCACCCGCGGATTCCTCACACTCTCGGACACGGCTGGAATCCGCACCCTCGTTCTCGCTGGCTTCCAGTTGAGCCTCGTCCTCTTCGCTCTCGGCGGTGTGTTCACCATCACCGGCACAGATTTCGGTTCACGTAGTGATATTGTCCTTTGGGACACCGCACTCGATCTGGTGATGGTGAGCCTGCTGTTGCTTATTGTCGAGCGAACAGTTCGCTGGCTTCGAGAACGGTACGGCCCGTTGAACCTCCTCCCGTCGACATAACACAGCATCCATACAATCATGTCCACCACAACACAGCCCGGCCCTGAACTGCTTGATGAACGCTCGATTGGCGGCATTCTCGTCCACCCACTTGGGTTTCTGACTGGGTTTGTCGGCCCGGCCCTCGTATATGCCATCTCAGATCATGCATACACGCGAGAAAATGCCCGGCACGCGCTAAACTGGTATGCAACGATTTCTTGTCTCGTCGTCCTCGCCTTTGGCACCCTCTTTTTAGGTGCTGACGAACTCACTGTCGGTGGTGAGCCAACCGAGTTATCGCTGCTTCCTGCACCGATAGATATGATTTTCACAGCCGTTGGCGTGATTTTCACCTTCCTGTTGGCGATTGCGACGTTACTCACCCTCATCTACGTGGTCGTTGCAACGGTGAAAGCAATCTTCGGCTCAGTGTGGACGTATCCCGGCGCGGTCGATGTCGTCGGTCGGTATCTGAACTAGTCCATGACTGCCAAAGAATCGCAGGAAAAGTCCTCAAATGCCACACAAACAGCCGCTGGCCCGACCCTGCTTGAAACGCGGTCAATTCTCGGGATTGCTGTTCATTTCATTGCGATTCCGACCAGTGTTGCTGGCGCAGGAATCGTGTATCTGCTGGCGACAAATGAGTTTACGAAACGGAATGCCCGCAACGCGCTTGATTGGCATCTGACTGTTTTGCTTTTGACGATCATCACCTTCGGATCGGTTTTCACCGTTGCCGAGTTCACAGGAGAGGGTGCTACTGATGTTGTCGCTTTCTCTCCAACAGTTTCGACAGCGGCTAGTGCAGTTGTTTTTGGATTGGTCACACTCTGGTTTGCGGTCTCAGTATGGACACTTCTCGTTGGATTTGTTGCGATGGGCAAGGCGATATTTGGCACTGCCTGGCGATACCCGCTCTCACCACATCTCGTTGATCGGTATGAATCACGTGTTGCCACCGTCGGTGGTTGGCCTGTGGCTCTCTTGCCATTTGTGCTGCTGTTTCCACTGGTGATGGTGGTAACATTTGCATTTGCTGAATCGAATGATATCCTGCTCATTCTCTCTGGATTCGGAATGATCGGAACCATCCTGTTTGCGGCACCGCTGACAGCGGTGGCGATCTATGTTCACGGCGAGCGAGACCGACCGCAAGACGCCGAGTGGCAGCCATCGATTGTTGCGTACATTGGGATTCCGATGGCTGTTGCCGCCGCCGGATATGTGATCTCACGGTTTGTTACCCAATCTGCGTACCCGCCTGGTGACGCTCAATGGGCGTTTCTCGTTGCGTTTTGGCTCTCAGCCATCGTCTATCTCGTTCGATGGTGGTCACAACCTGCATGATACCACAACCGGAACCATTTGGAATGGGTTGCAGTCGATATCGCCGGACTGCCTGCTTGCGGATCAGTACTGTTATGCTTCTCGTGTCGAAATGAGGGGTATCTATGAATCGCCGAGAGATGCTCAAATTGTCTGCTGTAGGGGTGGCAGGCGGCGTCGCTGGCTGTCTCTCTGAGACAGAGACAGAATCCGATGAGCCACAGCCGGGTGTCGTCACTGCGACACTCCAGACGACGAAGGGTGCTATTGCTGTCGAACTCTACGGGAACCGTGCACCACGAACCGTCGACAACTTTGTGGGGTTGGCGACTGGCACGAGAGAATGGACTGATCCAGAAACCGGTGACACAGTTGATGATGAGCCGCTGTATGACGATATCCTGTTTCACCGGATTATTGATGAGTTCATGATCCAGACAGGCGATCCAACCGGAACCGGTCGCGGCGGCCCTGGCTATGAGTTCGATGATGAATTTCATGAGGAGCTCCGTCACGACGCCGCTGGAATCCTCTCGATGGCTAACTCGGGCCCAAACACCAACGGCTCGCAGTTTTTCATCACCCTCGATGCGGTATCACATCTTGATGACCGACATTCGGTCTTCGGTCAGGTCACAGACGGAATGGGTGTTGTCCGTGATATCGGCAGCGTAGAGACCAATGGAGATGATCGACCACTGGAGCCAATTCTTCTCGAATCAGTCGATGTAGAATCACAGTAGTTCGCTGCTGGGTTATAGTTCGAAGCAGTGTTACCCTTGTTCGGTCTCATCGCCGATGAGTTCGCTCAAATCTGTGCCTTTACTCTCGCCGGGTAGGATGTCAGCCAGCATGGCACCTAAAGCTGCTGCGGCCCAGATAACAGTAATCCGTGCAAACTGTTCTAATGTCGTTGGATTTTCCTCGTGAAGCCGGCCCCACATCAGCATCATTCCCCCAGCGACCACAAACGAGGTAAAGAGGACGCCGAGCAGCCTGCGTGGAATGATACCGAAAATTGGGTTGTTGATTTGCACCTCTTTGATATCTGTTGCGTACAGCAGCCCCGCAGTCAAGATGATAATAAATACCGTGTTGATCACCAGAAACAGCGGTATCGGCCCGATACCGAACTCCACGAACCATTCAGCGATTTCGAACACACCGTCCTCTACCAACAGTGGGAGCGCAAATACGATGGCACCGACGCATCCTTCGGCAATATCTCGGGAGGTGTATTTCCAGATATAATCACGTTCTCGAACCCGCTTTGCTAGCTTCTTTGCCTGTTGTACCTCACGATGTTCTGCCTCGCTGTCGACAGTTTGTTCTAAGCGATCCAACTGCTGTAAAATATCAGCAATGTCATACTCTGTGGTGTCTTGTTGGGCCGATTCCTCAGATGACATAGTTGCTGTTACTAACGCGTGTATTAATAGATTGAGAACGCCTATTTCAGCAACAGTTGAAGCTATGCCCGTGTCGACTTGCCTTCGGCAGTAGGTGGGCTGCCAACCCGCGCACTATTCACATATACCCGGTCGCATCTGTCAAGACACCCGAGTACAAAATGTAGCATCGATTTTAGAAACGATAGTTTCTCTTTACAACCCAAATGAACGCTTGATAGGCGGTTTGTGGAGATAATTCCACCATATTCTTTATATCCCCCTACACATGTTATCCTATATGGCGTACGAGAACCTTGACGAGAAGCTGATCAACGCGCTCCTTGGTGATGGCCGAGCAAGCCTGCGTAGCCTTGGTGAAGATCTTGATGTGTCGGTGACAACGGTGTCGAATCGGTTGGAAGATCTAGAATCCCGCAACATCATCAACGGGTACACACCAGTTGTTGATTACAACAACCTCGGGTATGATGTCACGACCGTCATCCACCTGAAGGTCGAGGGAAGTGCCCTCCCGCAGATCACCGAGCGACTCAAAGCACAAAAGCAGATGATCAGTGTCTATGAGACGACCGGTGATTACGACATCATCGCTATCGGCAAATTCGAAGACACTGATGGGATGAACGACCAGATAAAAGCACTCCTGGAGGATGTTGATATTCGCGAATCGAACACCAGTGTCGTGCTCAATGCGGTCAAAGAAAACAAGCAGTTCGAGTTGGATATCGAGGAGTAAGTTCGGATTCAACCCTCCAGCGACGCTCACCCCTCAGAAATCATCGGGCGGTGGCGAAAACTCCACTGGCTCTTCGTCAGTCTGACAAGTTGTTTTGTAAACCAGCTCTATCGTCCGACTGCGGTTTTCCGGTGCTGAGATCGTCTCCCGAGTGATATCCTCACGCACTGCATACATATTGAGATGGGTGATTGCTGTGTCATTGCTTTCAGCCCACTGCGTACAGAGATATTCGGCCAACAGTTCTTGAGACTGCGGTGAGCTACCACGGCGAATTGAGTTCATATAAAAGCGCATTCGATACGTCCTGTGTTGGCGGTTGAGTTGCTGATACGGTCGGTCATAGCTCAACGACCGATTAAAGTAGAGATCAATCTGTTGACCGTCTGTAGTCTCAGCCGCAAACACATAGTATCGGTCAGTCGTCCGGGGATCAGGGCCAGCGAAGATGCTCCAGCCGGGCTGTTCTACCCCGAAATAACTCGCCGTCGCCTCGATCTGTTGGACGCCAGGTGTCTCCTCGACGGCGGCGATCACACGCTCCTCGCCAGCAGGCTCATCAGCATGAACCACTCCGCCGACCGATAACAGAATTGTCGCAACAACGACGAGAATCCCGGCGGCGATGATGCCAATCGAGAGCTGATACGCTTTTGTCCGTGTCTCCTGGGTCGATTCGGGGAGTCGATACCGCGGCCAATCGTCGACACGCTGCTGTAGTCGTGTTGCGGTGTCGGCGATAGATGAGATAAGCCCCACCCGCTGGATCGCAATTTTTCCAGTCGTCCAAAACTCCGTTTGGACAAACAACACGAGCCCAACAAGCGCGACGTAGGCGAAGGCACCGATCCGAACAGTAAGCGCAAACGCGAGGTGGCCACCCATGAACAGCCCCACAAGCGGCAGTCGCCACCGACCATACAGCAGCAACAACAGCGGCGAGACCAACAGCATCACAAACCACAACTGCCCGCCAAACTCCAGCAGCGTCGGAAACTGCCGCATCGTATCCCCAAGCAGAAACGTCATCTCATCAATGCCAAACACCAGCGGTGTTCCCTCACCACTGCGCCACAGCTCAGAGGGGTATTTGTTGACACCATTTACGAAATACATCACGATAAGCTGCAGCATTGCAAAGAACCCTGCCAGCCCGATGAAGCTCGTGCGTGGCGAGCGATCACGGTGGACAGCATCAACCGACCAGCGTTCACCAAGCGGCAGGAAGCAACCCCAAAAACACAGCAACCGAAACAGCGTATCAGCATAGCTCAACACCAGTGGGTTGTGGTGATCCAGTGAGACGACAAACAGAAACGAGAGAATCATCGCCACTCGGCTGTAGTAACCAACCAACAACTGGAGTGCGATCAGCCCATGGAGGACAAAGAGCGCTGCAATGATGGTTGGATCGGAGGTATAGTAAAAAATCGAAAACGCATCACCCGTCCACCACTGGGCGATGGACTGACTGACGACGCCATCATCGGTGTAGTAGAACTGGAAGTTGCGCGACCGCGAGAGCAGATCAGCAATAATGAGCAGCGCGATACCAATCCGAAACACCGCCAGCGAGCGCGTATCAATCGCTACCCGCTGGCGAATCTGATTTCGGAGGGACGCGAACCTACTCATGGGATCCAAGCTAACAGTACTGTGCTGACACACGGATGAAAACGTTCGCATCCGAAACAATCCGTTGTACCTCCCACAACTCCTAAGACGTGTCAACACGAATGTCAACGCAATGATGGGCGTAGCTAACGAACAGATTAGAGTCAGTGGGTGGGTGAAGCAGATACTTGATCGTCAGCGGCGCGAGGGCGAGTCATACAACGATGTTCTTGAACGGATGCTGCAAGCGGAGAGCGAGGGTGATCTTCTCGCCGGATTTGGACGGTGGTCAGATGAGCATGCTGATCGTGTCAGAGAGCGTCGCACGAAGCAGAAAGAGCAGTCAAAAGAGCGGATGCGCACGCTGGCGAGCGACAAATGAAGGTACTCGATGCAACCTTTCTCATTGACTATTTGAACGGCGTTATTTATAGCCACGCAGCAAAGGAGTCGGTGGTTTGGCTGCGCTCGATGTAGGTTGCTTGCATTTCCGCTATTGCTGTCTCCAGTGATTTGCCCGCAGCGAGTTGACGCCGCACCTGCTGTTTCTTCCAGTCGCTTGGCGTCATTTTCGCATCCCAGCGGGCTTCAATCGGTGCAAGGAGTGAGTCAATTGTCTCGCTTGAGACGCCTTCAGACTCCAGTCCCTGGCGGGCGTATCTGAATATCTCTTCGCCGATTGTCTCGCTGTCGGTCGTGCGGTCGCCCGATTCGGTGATCCACGACAGATCGGCCGCAAGGCCATCGTTGACCGCATTGTAGAAGCTCTCTTCTGCGGCCTCCCACGGCAACTCACGGAGTGGATGATCGGCAACGACAAGGCCGCGAAGCAGGCCGACGGTTAGGGCCTGCATCCCGATCACATCATTTACGCTCGGCTGGGTTGGGATCGGTCGGTACTCGATGCGAAGCGAGCGTTCGTCGTTGTCATCGTCGATATAGTCGCCACCGATTACGCAGCGAAGCCACCGCCAGTACGTGCCGCGTTTGTGGTTGAACTCCCAGAGCCGGTCAGAGAGTGTCTCTCGATCCGCATCTGTGAGCCACTCGCGGAGAAACGGCGAGTAGCTATCGTCGGCGACAACGCGGTCAACGACCTCTGCTGTGGTGTCAATATCACCTGGCACCCGCACTTTATCATTTGGCGTTTGGTTGACTGACTGCTCAAACACCTCGATCCGGAGTTCATGTGGGCTTTCATCAACCACCTGCTGGGGATCGCTATCCTCTGTGTAGAACCCTGGTGGGAGAAACGGCGAGTTCGTCGACAGCGCGAGAATCGGCCCGAGTGTTCGGATAGCTGTATTGTAGTAGGTTGGAAACTCCGTTGCTGTCGGCACCTGAAAATGCGGCTGAATCGATGTTGCCAGTGACTCAAACAGAATCGAGGGAAATGAACACTTCACCCCAGTGACGCTGAACGGCACAGCTCCACCAGCATACTCCAGAGCGTGGTTGTCGATGCCGACGTATCGCGGTGCCTGCCGCATGTTTTCGGCAAAAAAGATCTCGTCGTGTTCTTCGGTCGCAGACAAATACTCGATGGCACCATCCGTCGGCGGCAGCGTCCACAGCGCGTCCAAGACCACCTCGCAGTCTGCGGCGTTGGCGGCTGCTTTGGCTGCCTCGGTGCGGTCGCGGATCGCTTCGGCCTGGTCACGCAGTCCAGCGTCATCCAGCACTGTTGGCTCGGTGTTAATCTCAATATTGTGGAGGCCCAACTCCTTGTTAACGCCACTTTTCTCAAACACACTTGTCGGCAGCCTGGCGAGTTGTGGCGTGGTCGCAGCAGCCTCACCAGCGGCTTGATCGCTGTCGGTTACCGCATATAGCTCCATCTCCAACCCGACGGTGAAATCCTCGTTATCGAGTGTTCCCGTCTCGATTGCGTCTCTGAGCCATGCAGCCTGCGCTTCTAATCGCTGTTCGAACTCCTCGGCAGTCGTCGCCGACAACGACTGTTTGACCAACTCGGCAGTGCGGGCTTTCTCCTCGCTCACACGTTCTCACCTCGGCTGTTCATAGCTGTGGCTCACACCCAGCACTCAAAACTGTTACACTCTTGGATCGACTCGTTCGTGGGTTGGATAGACCTAAAAAAAGCCTGTGAGACAGCCATTGCAGGGGTGGATAAATGGCTGTTGGAACCCTGTCGATAGCTATGAGAACTACTCCTCTAGTTGGAAGGCAACTTCCACTTCCGCCTGATACTCGCGGTCATCAACACTGGCGAGTTCGACCCCCAACTCTTGGACTTCGACCCAATGGACGTTCTCCAGCGTATCTTGTGCGCGGTCGGTTGCGTCGTCGACAGCTCCGTCAAAACTCTCCTCGCTTTTACCGATGAGTGTAACCTTCTTGTGTACCATTGCACCCCTATCTTCCGCCTACAGTGTAAAAAACCCCCACGCCAACTACAGCAGTCGGTACCGACCTCGGTTTTCAGTGACGCTCCCCTCTCGGCAGAGCTTCGAAAGCAGGTCGCTGGCTTTTGATTCGGGAACGCCGCGGTCGGTTGCGTATTCGATAATTTCGCCTTCGGTTGGCTTGGTAAGCTCACGCACCGCTGCTCGGAGAATCTCAGCGTGAGATTGTGATGTCTCACCCGCGTCGGTATCCCCAGCCACAGCAACGGTGTCGGCATCAACCCCCACGCCGTCGAGATACTCAGCGTCATCGATGCCGGCCTCAGCAACACGTTCCTCAAGTTCCGAAACATGGTCAACCGACGCAAACGCCTCGGACGCATCGTGTTTGTCAGCCAACAGTGCCGCTCGTGCCTCACGTGCCGCATCGCGGTCGGCCGATTCGTACAGCCGTTTCAGTCGGTCTGTTTGGTGGGTTTTCCCGCAGCGTGGACACTGGGCAGTGTCTGCTGTCTCCGGATTTGACAACAGCCACAGCATCTGACAGTTACTGCAGCCGACAACCGCGTACATACTGTGACACTACGGCTGTCGGGTCTTGAGTGTGTTCCTGTAGCGGTTGGATGTGCTGGAAGAGGTCTCGAATAGCGACCAGCAGACACCGCAGTTGCAGCTAGCCACCAGAAACCGGCGGATACAACGCGAGTTCGTCATCGTTTTTGACCGGTGTTGTTAACCCACTGTCAGTGACGTTTTGGCCGTTCTGCAACAGATTGAGATGCGTCTTGAGTTCACCGTCGGCAGTACAGACCCGATCCTCAAGCGCGGGATGCTTCGCAAACAGCGCGCGAAGGGCGTCATCAGCGGTCGGCTCATCGGTGGCAACGCTCACCTCGACTTCACTGACACCAGCGCGTTCTGCAAGATCGGCAAACAGTTTCCAGCGCATACACGCTATTCTGGTAGCGAGTGGTTTCAGCGTTACGTCACTCAGCCCAGCAGGCATGCGGGTTTCCAGCGACAGTGGTACTACCCCACAGCGAGAGGGCTGCTCGCTGGAGTGACGTCACACGGTGCCAACAGTCCGACTGCGGCAATGGTTGAGGAAAATCGATGGCAGAAATCAACCACTCGGTTTGAGTTGGCGTTTTTCAACGAGTGGTTGCAATCCGCCTGGCTGGACGCCTGGTTGTGACTGTCCCACTATGCCTGCAATCGGGCTTTCTGCAGCGGTACATCTCACCCAAACAGGGCCAATCGACACTGGGGCTGCCGACGTTGCGGACGTGGCGGGTGCAACGGAACCAGCTGGGAGATATCACGCCGAGAGATGAACCAGTGTTGTTCCAGCGGTGAGATAGACAAAGTGATGTATCGAATCGCGGTCAGATCTCTGGTGGGTCGTTGCGCCCGATATGGATTGCCTGTCCCTCAACTGCCTCCAGTGCGGCGACGAGGCCACCGACCTCAATCGGGCCAGAATCAGTCTCGACCGTCATCGCGGCAACTGAGCCGTCTTCCTGAAAGGTGACAGCCTCTACACGGCCTTTGATCACAACTGATTCGCCGGTTTCAGTGTCTCGCCCCTCGACAGTGGCATAACAGTCGCCATCGACAGTTTTGATCTCCTTAACTGCGCGGCGAATCGAGGCATACCGTCGAGGGAACGGTCGCTGCTCGTTTGTTGTTGCGATTGTGTCTGCGGTTGTCCACAACACTGTGCCGAAAAACCCTGCAACAAGAAACCCGAGTGCTGACCGGTTGAAAATCACGCCGTAGCGATCCCGATCATCTCGCAAGGCGTCTTGGGTGGCGTAGATAGAGTAGGAGCCATCAGCAACTGCCATCACTGGTGTGGTAATCCCACGCCGAGCCCGAACCGTTGTTGCCAGCGACTGGTAATCAAACGTGGCTGGATCGGGTGCCTCACTGGCGGGTGTGACCAGCAGCTCAATGCTCACCCCGTCGTCGCATTTTGCTGCCAGTTGGTCGGCAAACCGAGAGAGCAACGAGGGCGTCAGCGATAACACCAACTCAAACGACGCGCTCTCGATCACTTCGGAGAAGTTCCGAAGAATCGTTGCGCGGGATTTGACAAGCGAGACAGCTTCGGTATCGCGGGCAGGTGCGGTATAGCGAGCTGTGAGCTCATCCACCAGCTCAGAAAACGAGGTCTGTAGATCACCAAATGACTCTTGGGGATCGACAGCCACGACCTGCATCGGCCGAGACTCCCGAAGTTCGACCAGCGAGCGGTCTGAGAGGCTGCGAACCGTATCATAAACGCGTGGTTGCGGAATATCAGTCCGGTCTGCGATCTCACTTGCGGTCAACGTCCCGTGTTCGAGCACAGCGAGATACGCCTCAATCTCATACTCTCCAAGATTGAACCGCTCGCCGACCCCTTCGAGAGTGGCTCGAAGATCGTCTGCCATGGGCGGGGATAGGTGGCCACCCGTATGAAATTTACCCACAGTCAGCCACTGGGAGGACAAGGTTTTTTCGCACAGCCAGTGAGTGAAATCCAATGGCAGTAGTTGGGTGGGAGCATACTGTTGGTGCGACGACAGTAGCGGGAGCCACACTCCCAGAGTGGCTGCTGTTTCCTGGCCATCGCCTCGTCGCCGCAGTTATCATCGTTGTGCTCGGCATTTCCGCCTCGAAACTGCTTGTTCGGCTGCTTGGGAGACCAATCGCACAGCAGTTTTCGAGACAGAGTGTCGCCCAGATCGTCCTTGGAACAGTTCGTGTCACAACAATTCTCATCTCACTGCTTATCGCCGCCTCGCTTGTCGGGCTTGAGCTTGGCAACATCGTGCTTTCGGTAACGGTGTTTTCAGCAGTGGTTGGTATTATTCTCGCACCGATTGTCGGGAACGTCATCAACGGCGTCTTTGTGTTAGCCGACCAACCCTTTGAGATCGGAGATATGATCGAGTTGGAGGATGGCACCCGTGGCTATGTCGACGATATCACGATTCGCTACACCAAGATATTCACACTGGATAACACGTTTCTGGTCGTTCCAAACGGGAATATTCGGGATCGAGATGTCACAAACTACTCTGCGGAAGACGAACGCACACGCCTCTCACTTGAGGTGTTGGTGACGTATGACTCAGATATTGCTGAGGCACGCCGGCTGATGGAAGTCGCTGCCAGATCGACGCCAGATGTGATTCAGGGTGGGCCGGATATTCGTGTCGGCAGCGCGAGGTATCCAGCAACTCCAACCTGCCATATCCTTGATTTCGCTGACAGCGGCGTGTTGCTCCGGCTGCGATACTGGGTGACAAAACCGTATAAGATTCCAACCGTCGAATCAGCAGTCCGAACAGAGATTCACCGTCGGTTTGCCGAAACTGACGCCATCACCGAGATGGCCTACCCGCACCGACAGCTCGTTTTTGATGACCCGGCAGATGAACTATCGATCCAGGGCATCAACAACCAGGATTGAACCACCGGCGAGACCACCAGTTCAAAATCGGGCGACAGCTACGGGAAGGGATGATACGATCTATCGAGTCGTGGCTCGAATCCCAGCGATTGCGGCACCGCTTCGGCTCGCTCGCCAAAGTATGGATCACCAGTAAACAGTGGTTGGGCGGCCGGGATGAGTGCACGAACAGCAGTAAAGCCGAGCTCCGCAACGTCTCGTGGTGTGATATTTGCGGCATACGGTGTTAGCGACACGCTCTTGAGGGCCTCACAGACGGCAGTGAGTTCTGATTCACCACAAAGAGAGGCCTCACCCAGATTGGCTGCCGAGACAGTCTGTGGCGGATCAACAAACGTTGCTGCGGCGTCTGGGAAATCAGCATACGTCGCAATAGCCCCACTTTGGGATTCGGCCTGCTGTGGCCCCATTGCGCGTAGCTCCATCCAGTTTTGGATCGCTTCAGCAGCAGCCGACTCTGCGGCAGCCACCGGATCAAGATTCGCTGCCGACCCGGCAGCAAACTGCGGCCACTCACCACTGCGGTGGACGGCTGCGGCGATAACCGGAATATCGATATCCTGTGTCATCACAAGCAGCGTCAACTCCAATGACTCCGCACTTGCTCGTTTCCGCAACTCGACAATCCGGTCGTCGTCTACCTCCAGCCCAAACGGCTCGTATGTTGAGTACCATCCCACCATCGTCGCATCTCGCTCAACCACCTCATACAGGCCGGAAAGCAACGCCTCAACGGGTGAGTTTCCAAGGCCCAGTCCGGTCGTAATTGGCGGTCGGTATCGACGACTCGGCGGCGGAAAATAGACAAACTCTGCTGGCAGCGACACTTCCGCACAGGCTGGCAAGCGATAGCCAGAGACCCACTCAATTCGTTGCTCTGGATCAGGTTGCTCGAAGGAGTCCGGACGAACAAACGAGCTCGGAGAGACCGCCTCCGACTGCGTTCGCTCGCTGGCTGTCTCGAAGCTATCACTCCGATACACTCCAGCACTGTATCGTTCCAGTCCCTCGCCGATTGCTTTCATATAGGCGCGATCCCAGTCGGCGTCGACGCCGGCTGCGAAATCGGCTGCTGACGCACTGCTGAAGCCGTTGGTTTCGGCTGTTTCGGCGATATAGTAGGGGACCGGAAACGACTCACGTTCACCGACTGTCGAAATCAATCCAACCCGGTCGTCGACAGCGGTTTCAGCCCGAGAAAGCGCCTCCTTAACAGTGACAGATCGATGCGTCAACTGGAGCGAGCGATCAGTTGGCTCGGATGGATCACACTCACAGCCTGGGACTGGCAGGAAGGTTCGTTCGGAGCCAGGCAGCTCAATGACACGGCCACCAGTGCTATCACCAGCCAGCAGTTTGATCAGTTCGTTCCCAGCTACCGCCCCGGCTAGTCGCACGGTTGGTCGGCTCCCGCTTGGTGTGGCGTCAGTATCGCCTGCGGTGTTGGCAGCAACACGGGTTTGGAGACACTGATAACAGCCGCTTGATGGGCCATATACCGAAACGGCTGCATCAATCGCTGCTACTGGGTGGCCACCGATCCCGCCGACCTCGACAGCGACCCAGTGGTCAAACACGCTTGCAGCGAGAAAGACGGGTTCGCCCGTGGTGGCCACAACTGCGCCTACAGATGGGAGGTCATCCTCGGCCGTCAACGCGGCTGGCTCAAGCTGTCGCGGCTCAAGATCAATATCACTACAGGCTGCGGTGATCGCCTCGACAGCCGGCCCACTGCCGAGCAGACCAAGTTCCATACGCCGACTATTACTGGCCGAAATAAAAACCCGGCGAGAAGTCGATCACAGCAGTTCTTCAGCTTGGGTAGCGAGTTCGCGGGCTTCGGCTGCCTCAAGCTGATCAGCAGCGAGTTGGAGCCGGAGGCGTGGCCGGCCAACATCGATTGGCACTTTCTCAGTCGAGATCACGCCTGTCTCTTCGAGTTTGGTCTTGGTTCGGGAGAACGTCGCCTTGCTGGCGATGCCGATATCCTCGCCCCATTTTGAGATGTCATAGAGCAACACTTCGTTTTTCGCTGCCACAAGCAGCGAGATTGTTACCTCATCAAGCCCCTCGCCGTCGCCGCGGGCCGTATCAAGTGCTGACACAATGGCGTCGAAATCCTCTCGCACTTGGGCTGCAATCGTCTCCGCGAGAGAGTCACGAATGGATGAAAGCGGTGGCGTGCGAAGCTGGAACTCCGCAGCCGCAGCCCACTGCTTTTCATAGGAGTCAGTGATGTTGGTCACGAACTCATCATCAGCCGTCGCCAGTGCAGCCACCTGCTCGCCTGCGGTCACTAATGCATACACTGTATTGTTAGTGACAAGGAGTGAGTTGCTCGGTTCAGTATCGACCGTTCGGATCGACAACGCGCCATCTGCGACCAGATCGGCGGTTCGACTGGCGATCAAGAAATCCTCAAACGTCTCTTTCAGCGTTGCCTCAGTCGCAAGCAGCCGGATCGTCGGCAACGACCCTTCAAACCCAGTCGCCACGTCAACAACCGCCTCAATCGTTCGGTGGGTTGGATCAATCACCCACAGATCATCCGTGGCATCGACAACTGTGGTGAGAACATCCGCTACCTCTGATTTGAGTAGATTCGACGCCATGACTGTCTAATATACGCTGCTGGGCTGTACTTAATATTATCGGCGACCCAAAACAGGATTAGCTAACAGCAGGCTAAATTAACGCCAGTCGTTGCGAATTATTGTCCGAAACGTGGCTTCAATCAGATCACTGTACCACCGCTACGGGTGGGTGTGCGTTCTGATCTGGCCTCCGAAGAGCCGGTATCACGGGAGCAATCAGTGCGGTTACTCGCTTCCAACAAACACACTTATTGGCGTGAGCGGCGGCGATTATATATGGACTATGAGCAGGTTCGTGCGGTCGATCCGGCTATCGCAGACGCGCTCGAAGGCGAGGACGACCGACAGGAAGAAACGCTGGCGATGATCGCCAGTGAAAACCATGTAAGCAAAGCCGTTCTTGAAGCCCAAAGCAGCACCTTGACGAACAAATACGCCGAGGGATACCCGGGCAAACGCTACTACGCCGGCTGTGAGTATGCTGACGATGTCGAACAGCTTGCAGTTGATCGCGCAAAGGAGCTGTGGGGAGCCGAACACGTCAACGTCCAACCACATTCCGGCACCCAAGCCAACCAGTCAGTCTACTTTGCGACGCTTGAGCCGGGTGACAAAATCCTCTCGTTGGATCTCACCCACGGCGGACATCTGAGCCACGGCCATCCCGCAAATTTCGTTGGTCAGTTCTACGATGTCGAGCAGTACGAGGTCGATCCCGAAACGGGATACCTCGATTATGACGGTCTCGCTGAGATGGCTGAGGAGTTCGAGCCGGATATGATCGTCTCGGGCTACTCCGCCTACCCCCGCGAAGTTGAGTGGGAGACGATTCAGGAGGTTGCCGATGCGGTTGATGCCTACCATCTCGCTGATATCGCGCATATTACCGGCCTTGTCGCAGCCGGCGTCCATGCCTCACCAGTTGGCGTCGCAGACTTCGTAACCGGATCGACGCACAAAACCATCCGTGCTGGCCGTGGCGGGATCGTGATGACACGCGAGGAGTTCGCTGACGACATTGATGATGCTGTCTTCCCCGGCGGCCAAGGCGGCCCACTCATGCACAACATCGCAGGGAAAGCTGTCGGCTTCAAAGAGGCCTTAGAACCCGCATTCGAGGAGTATGCTCAACAGGTCGTTGACAACGCCGAAGTGCTGGCAGAAACCTTCGCTGACCACGGGTTAGAGGTTGTCTCGGGTGGCACTGACACCCACCTCGTGTTGGTTGATCTGCGGCCATCCCATCCGGATCTCCCAGGTGGCGACGCTGAAGACGCACTGGCGGCCGCAAACATCATTCTCAACGGCAACACCGTCCCCGGCGAAACACGGTCACCGTTCAACCCAAGCGGGATTCGCGCCGGCACGCCCGGGCTGACAACCCGCGGCTTTGATGCTGCGGAGATGGAAGAAGTCGGCGAGTTGATCTACCGGGTTGTCGACAACCACGACTCCGAGGACGTGATCTACGAGGTTGGCGAGCGCGTCGCCGAACTCTGTTCGGCCAACCCGCTGTACGAGTAGGCGTCAACTGCCACCCCGCGCACGGTGGCGCGGGGCTTGAATGGCTTGTCATTGAATAGCATTTCCGAGTAGGCGTCGCAAACAGCAGGGGTTCCGAATCCTTTTGCCGGTTGGTCGCGGTTCAGTTGATAATGACTGAGATTATTGATGGCAACGCAGTCGCCAGCGAGATCCGCACTGAGATCGCCGACTGTGTGAAGACACTCGAAGACGGTGGTGTCACCCCCGGATTGGCGACCGTGTTGATGAGTGATGATCCCGCCAGCGACACCTATGTCTCGATGAAACAGCAAGACTGCGAAGAGGTCGGCATTAACGGAATCCACGTCGAAATCGATCCCGACGCGCCGGCCGAAGAGCTGTTTGATACCATCGACCGCCTCAACGATGATCCAGAAGTTCATGGGATCTTGGTACAGCTGCCAGTGCCAGACCATGTTGCGAAACGAGATGTAATCCGCGCAATCACGCCCGAGAAGGACGTTGATGGGTTCCACCCGGAGAATGTTGGCCGGCTGGTCGCAGGCGACGCCAGATTCAAACCCTGTACGCCGCATGGGGTGCAAAAACTGCTGGCGGCGTATGATATCGAAACAGAGGGTGCTGACGTCGTCATTGTTGGCCGGTCAGATATTGTTGGCAAACCATTGGCGAATCTGTTCGTCCAGAAGGCACCGCAGGGCAACGCCACAACCACCATCTGTCACTCCAGAACTGAGGATCTCGAAGCCAAAACGTCGTCTGCGGATATTCTGGTTGCTGCCGCCGGCGTTCCCGAGTTTATTGATGGCTCGATGCTGCAATCGGGAGCGACTGTCATTGATGTCGGTGTCAACCGGGTTGATGCCGACACAGAGAAAGGATACAAACTGGTTGGCGATGTCGAGTACGAAAGCGCGAAGGAGATCGCCGGAGCAATTACCCCAGTCCCCGGCGGTGTCGGCCCAATGACTCGGGCGATGTTGCTCTATAACACGGTTGCCGCAGCCAGCGAGCAGACCGGTGTCGAGATTGAGCTACCGTAGCGATTAGTGCCGAAACAGATAGACACCGTCGTCCTGCCTGAGTAAGCAAAAGGCCGCGCCGTCGTTTTCGGGGAAGGAATGTGAGTCTGATCGCATCACAAACAGTCGGTCGAACGGTTCACCACAGACCGGACAGACAACACCGTCGCGGTTCTCATATAGCCCACTGTCGCTGCTTTCTTTGAGCTGTTTCATCCGGTGGCGATACTCGTGGATGTCGAAGGTGTCTGGCATATTTGGCCCAATGGAAGAGAGGGTCTTTGCTATTGTGGCTCGCCGAAAAGTGGCTGTCGCTGGCTCACTAGTATGACGACAACGCTGCGAGTTGGTCGGTTGCAGCCGCGAGTGTCTCTGTCTCACCACGGAGATATCGCCCAATCGCTCGTGCAGTGCTAACCAGTGCTGTTGCCGTCTCAGGGGAGACATCACCGTGGATTGCCTGAACTCGCTTTGTCTGCTCGCGGAGTGAGCCAATCGTTTTTGCGGCGTCGCTGTCAGGCCGTTTATCGAGCCATCTCCGAAGGTCGCTGAGATATGCTTCGACGGCGTCGGCTGCGGCTAGCCCCCACGCCTGCTGCAACGAGGTTGGCACTGTAGTACCGGGCGGGAGTTCCTGCTGTGGCTCTTCGTCGACCAACTGCTCATACACTGACAGCAGATACAGCTCCTCGTCAGTCGTTGTCGACTGCTGGCGGGAGAGAATATCAGCCGTCTGCAACAACGTTTGAGCCGCAAGATAGGTGGTATCGAGTTCTCGAAGCGAGCCAGCGTTGATGAACCCTCGTTTCCGTGTGTACTCTTTGAGCACGGATTTGAGTTCATCAGCATACTGTTCGACCGACTCCTCGGCGATCCGACCCCGGAACTCTGCAAGAGAAAGCGCGGCGGGTGCGTCTGTGTGTTGTTTTCGCTTCTCGTCAATGCCCACGCTCTGGAGTGATCCGCAGTTAGGACAGGCCACACTGCCAGTCGCATAGTACGACCACTCTGTCTCACATGCCTGACAGACCCGCTGGCCGCGAATTTCCATACTACTGCTTGCTGGCGACGATAGAAAGAGGTTCGGTTGGATGGTGGCGGCGGTGGCACGTGATAAATACGGCTACTCGCCGGTTAGCACTTCCCTGGCTTGCGATAAGCCCTCAAATGCTTCATCGCTGATCGGGGCTGCGTCAATGGCTTCGCTGAGGATTACATCACTCGCGGGAAGCATACCGAAATGCTGTGCCGCCAACAGCCCACCAATCGGAAGCCCGACCGACAGTATGGCACCCCAAAAGAAGTTGGCAAGCGATGTCCCAGCGAGATTCAATCGCTTGAGAATCTGGTAGAGGATCGCACCAAGGAGCAAGGCGAGTATGGTAATGATTCCCACTCGCACAGCAATTTCGAATGCGGATTCAAGTTCAGTTCTGCTCGCATCAATAACAAGCAGCCCTGCGGCCATCCCACCCATGGCGAGCCACAGCCCCACACCTAAGAGTGTCATCCGGCGGTCAGATCCCCCGGGGTTATCAGGTGGTTCAGGTGGATTGAGTGACATTTGCCCGGACTGTATCTACGAAACGTTCGTATTGTGTAAAATTTTGCTGCCTAATGCAATATTTTATGTCAAAATACCATCCAAATTCCACATGCTGAATGGTAGTAGCACCGTATATCTGGGTCACCACAGTTCACTGACCGCATATGTATATCATAACTCGCAAAACAAAATCGCCGTCCGAAATTTCTATAGCAATATGTAATATACAAGTGCAATCTCAGGCATGATCTCACTATTCTTCTTATTATTTTTAACAAATCTGTGGGGCCAACCGGGGCAATACGCGAAATTTGCTACCAATCAATGAGACTCGTTCGGATTTCGTACTCTCCGTCAAATCGGTGTGTTGTAGTAAACTCAATCTGCTCTGTAGTCTCAGCAGGGATTGTGAGTTCAGCCTCCTCAACAACTGTCTCCTCCGCAACATCGACCAATTTGGCGTTAACAACTGCAGTACTTCCCGTGTTTTGGATGTTGGCAACGTATCTGGTGCCGTAGGCCTCAATGAGAAACCCTTCGGCCCAATCAGGTCGGTCAGCAACGAAGGTGACGACTGAGTGTTCATCCGCGTCTAACTGGAGTTGTTGGGAGTCCTCAAGCACTGCATTGGCTCCCTCTCGGTCTGCAAAATACAGTTCGGCCAGAATATCTCCACCAAGCCCGGTGTTTTCGACTGTGGCAGCATACTCAGTCCCTGATCGATTAAGTTCGCCAACGATTGGTTCTGGTTGGGCGACATCTGACACAGCGATATTTGGACTGGCAACTGTTTCAATCGGTGATCCCAAACAGCCAGCGACACCCACGGCTGCGGTCACACCAGTAAGCAACCAAGTTCGTCGATTAGTAGTTTCCTGATTCATTCAGTACCCGGACTTCCTTCGTCGGTAGCCCTGGCAAGGGTTCTTGTCTGTCGATTGTAAAGATTTGCGTCTGCTGCAGATACTACCAGATTGTGGCAATTTGAGCATTTCTAATTATTCGACTTACTTGCATGTAGGAAAATTATTATCATTTCTACTAACTACAATTTTCGCACCTTATTATAACTATATCAGCGCATAAGATCCCTTATCCACTAAAGTAGGAGTAAATTGAAGTACCAACCACGAAAACCACTGCATATGCCGAGCAGCGAATCGACTGATCAAAAACGTGTCACGACGTACGTTCCCGAGCAACAAAAATCTGCGTGGAAAGCTCATGCAGAAGAGTTGGGCATGAGCCAAGCGGAGTTTGTTCGGACAATGGTGCAAGCAGGCCGAAAGGAGTTCACAATTGAACAGAACACCGTGGAACCGGATACTGGCACTGCTAACCCTGGGGATGATGACCTCGAAACGGGTGTCCTCGACGCACTGGAATCAAGTGAGCCACTCTCGTGGGATGAGCTCCGCCAGCAGCTTTCAAATGATTTCGAGAATCGACTTGATTCAGCACTCGAATCGCTCCAACAACAGAACCGCATACAGTACAGCGGCCGAGCAGGCGGCTACACAGTAGTAGAATGAGTACAAGCGAACAGAGCGATACCCCGGAGGATCCAATTGCATACTTCCTGGAAGATCTCACATACCACGGCAAAACCGACCGCACGAGAGAGGCATACGGCCGCGTCCTCCGGCGGTTTGAGCAGTTCATAGCCGATCCAACGGCCAATGCGGCCGGAGAGCCGCTTGATCCCGAATCGGCAACACACCGAGACTGTATGGCGTGGATTCACAGTCTGCGCGGCGAAGTCACGGACAGCACAGTCGCCAGCTACGCCGCCTACCTGCATCGATTCTACGCGTATATGACCCAGATCGGGGTGTTTGAGTCGAATCCAATGACACTTGTCGTCGAGGAGATGGACGAAAGCATCGACAAAGACCCTAATCGCCGGGAAATTAGCATAAGCGAGATGCAGGCATTTGTCCAGTCGATCAGCCACCCACTTGATCGAGCACTGATTGCGACACTGCTGAAAACCGGGATGCGTGTCGGTGAACTCTGTAATCTCGATCTCCGGGATATCCATCTCGCAGATGACGAAGTCGAGTCAGCATTTGCCGTCTCACCACGGCCACAGCTGGATACACGGCCGGAATCACTGTACGTCGACAACGAGCCTGCCCGCGGAGTCGAGACGAATGGTGAAACCCGCGAAGCATCGAATAAACGCAAGCGAGCGACGGTTCTCCCAGTCGATAGCGAGCTCAAATCCGAACTCAAACGCTGGCTGGCGATTCGACCAGACAGCACATCCCCCGCTGAACCGCTTTTTGTCTACACGACCGGCCAGTGGGGCCAGCGACTGACCCCTCGGGCAGTTCGCAACGTTGTCACCGAGCATGCCCGTGATTTTGGGTGGTATGAGTCCGGCGGCAACGCGGCGGACAACGTGACACCACACTACTTCCGGCATTTCTTCACCACCCACCTCCGGGATCGCACTGGAGACCGTGGCATCGTGAAATATCTCCGCGGCGACGTGGCAGAAGACATCATCGACACCTACACTCACAACTGGGGTGGGCAAGTCCGGACAACCTACGAGAAGAGTATCTACTCAATTTGGTCCTGAGAGCCGAAATATTGTTGTTTTTGTTATATTTTTACGAATAGCTGCTGTCGATATAACGCCATATAAACTATATACTGCTATAGCAAATTCATTTCTCAGATCGAGGGGAGCAGCTACGCAGACATTGACAATCAAAGGGCGACTGCGGAGCTTTTGGATAGCGCGCTCGAAACGAAGACCGACCGCGAGGCTGGTAGCAACGCTTGGTGGAACCGTCTCGCTATCCCCGAGTTGAGGTTGCGATATCAGTCGAACCCGTATCAGGAAGCTTGGTTCGGATCAGCCGTTTTTGCTGTAGTTCTGTATCCTGCCGATCACTGAACTCATCCAACTGGTCTGCGGTTCGAAATCCAAGTTCAGCCCATGTGCCACGTGTGGACTCTCGTTGGCCGATATCGAAGGTGGCCTGGATACTGTCTGTGATCCATTTCACGAGCCAGAGCCCGACACCGCCACTGTGGTTCAGCTCTGACTCAGTTGCCTCCGAGATTGCTTTCACTTCGCCTTTCGGAATGCCCTGGCCGTTGTCAGTAATTCGAAGCAGAACCTCATCTGTCTCAGCATGCAGTTCGGAAGTGACGCTAATCACAGTCGGCTCCGTTCCCGTGTCGGTGTGTTCGATGGCGTTCTCGATGAGTTCCTCGATTGCATCTGTGACAAGCGAGTTGCCAGCAATCACGTGATCACCAACAGTCGTTTTGAAGATCACGTCAGGGTGGGCTTCGTGATACTGTGCAACCACCCGCTCGACAATGTCTTGCAGTTGGACATGTCGGAGCTGGTAGTTCGCCGCGGTCAACAGAGAGTCGATATCTCGGATTTTCTCGCCCAACAACAGCAGTTTATTTGTCGTGGTTTCGATCTGCTCAATTGCCATCTGATCCGACTCCGCACACCCCTCTCGAACAATATCTAAATACCCCTTGATTACCTGCATATCAGTTCGGAGATTATGCCTGAGCACCCGGTTGATAACCTCACGCCGCTGTGTGGAAAAATGACTGTGGGTCACGTTTTCGGCGGTGAAAATCAGTCCTGATCCTGCAGCAAAGTGATCAGGCGGATAGATTATCACATCGAAAATACACCATTCATCAGCCGAGAGCTGTACTCGTAATCGGGTTTCCGCTACGTCGCCCTTGGTTGCCGTTTCAATACAGTTACCAACGGATTTCCGATCTTCGCGATAGATCCGTTCTGTGAAGATGCTGTTGTTCTCAACGACATCTCCCAACACCGAGTTGACAGCAGACGCACGGAGCTGGAGGTCGGTGTCAACGACCTCACCGGCAATATCTGACTGGTCTTTTACCAGCAGCGCGCAGAGTGACTCCGTGTCTTTGGTCATGCGTCTCGTCGTTCTGGAAGTTGGTACAAAAGTGTTCGTAGTACAAAACAGATTGAAGCCGCGAACTGAGTAGCCCCCGGGTCGTTATTTAAGTGGATTCCATCAGCGCGAGGTATCACGGCTACCGGTTCCGGCTGTGTGATACCTCATAAACCCTTCGTTGATTTATCAACTGAGCTTACCAGCTCGCGCACTGCCGAAAGGGTCCGTATAACATACTTCAAAATTTAATTAACAGGTTTTATTAAAAATTAGCTTATTATTAACATTACCGTGGTTACCACAGCCAGCAGATCAGTCGGAATCGACACGCGCATGCTAATGATCAACAGCGCGCTTGTTGGCATCCTCATCGGCTGGGGATTCGGTGCAGCCGTTGGCGGTACAGTCAGCATCCAGCTTCTGGTAGGGTGTTCAACAGCACTGCTTCTCAGTTGGAGTCTCTATCACGGACTCTGTGCTGTTGCCAACAGGCTTGGTACCGCAACCGATCAGTATCGGATTCAACTGCAGTCACAACCAACCAGCCAGCCGAAGCCAACGTCGGCTGATGGCGGTCAGCCACCAACTGAGTGAACTACATTTTCAACCCCAGCGGTTCCGACCAGCTGCATTCACTGCGCGTTGCTGGTATCCACAGCTTCACACTACGTAATGAGCACGACAGAATCCACCACAGCGGATAGTAAAGAGACCGTGGTCGTCGTCGGCAAAGAAAGCGTCGGGAAATCCGAACTCGTCGCATCCCTGACCGGCGACTCTCCAACGAGCGGAAACTTCCGCGGCACGACCACGCGAAGCGAACGGTACACCACACCGACACATGAGTTCATCGACACGCCGGGGATTGTTCTCGATAGCGACACTGAAGCGACGCGAGACGCGCTCCGCGAGGTAGACAACAACGAGACAGTGATGCTTGTTGTGCCGGCAACCGATCTCGATAGCGATCTCGAAGACCTCCTCCCGCTTGTCGAAGATCACCTCGGAACGGTTGTCGTCACATTCTGGGATAAGGTCGAAGAGACGACCGAAACCCGTCGCGCCCTCGAACAGTTGAGTGCCGACATCGGTGTCCCAGTTGTCCCTGTTGACGCCCGAAACATCGACCGCCCAATGACCGATGGCGGGGTTGCTCAGCCAGGCCCCACAGATACATCTGGGCCCTACAGCCAGATCATGAACGCCTTAGCCCAGCCAGGCGTCTTCCCCGGCTCGACTCGGGAGAAATTTGGCCAACAGATAGAGCCTCCAAAGACGATTTTCGAGTGGCCAGTGCTTGGCCCGCTTGCCAGTCTGCTGCTGTTGCTGTTTCCGGCGGCCGTCGCCGTCTGGTTTGCGAACACACTTGCTGGTGAGATCGATCCGATTGTCGGCGCGGCCTTCGAGCCACTGGTTGCGGCAGCCGCAACGTTGCCTGAGCCGTTGGCAGTGCTTTTGACCAATGAGTATGGGCTGCTATCAATGGGACCGTTCCTCTTCGTTTGGGCTGGCCCAACAATGCTGATCTTCGCGGTGATTCTCGGTGTCTACAAAAACACCGGACTCGTCACCCGGATGACGGTCGCTCTCCACCCGATGATGCGAAAGGTTGGCCTCTCGGGTCGAGATCTGATCCGAGTCGTGATGGGCTTTGGCTGTAACGTTCCCGCTGTCGTCAACACCCGGTCGTGTTCCGACTGCACGCGGTGTACAACCATCTCAGCCATCTCATTTGGCTCAGCCTGTTCCTATCAGTTCCCCGCAACGCTGGCGGTGTTTGCGGCTGTCGGAATGGGATGGCTTGTTGGCCCGTATCTGGCTGTTTTGGCCGCAACAACCTTCATTTACGTTGGGCTGATTGCTCCGGCTGAGGCCCGGCAGTCGACGACGGTTATCGACCGCCGAACCTTCCTCAACTGGCCCGATCCGAAAGCTGTCGCCCGTGAGGCCTGGAGCGCGCTGCGAGAGTTTTTCGTCAAGGCACTTCCGGTCTTTGTGGTCATCACCTTCGTCGCTGCGGCACTCGACCGACTGGGTGTGATCGATGTCTTGGGAAGCATTCTTGGCCCAGCGATGGCACTGTTCAACCTCCCGGCCGAGGCGTCGCTTGCTGTTGTGCTCGCCTCGATCAGAAAAGACGGGCTCGCGCTGTTGACCGCAGACGGCGGCTCGGCGTCTGCTGTGGCAGCACTCTCGCCAGTCCAGGTGCTCGTCGCGGTGTATCTCGCCGGTGTCCTGCTGCCGTGTTTGGTGACGGCCTTTACTGTCGCCAGAGAGGTGTCGGCTCGGTGGGCCGCAAAGATGATGATCCGCCAGGCTGTGGCCGCAGTTGGCTTCTCGATTCTGATCGCCTGGGTCGGCGCGCTCCTATTCGGCTAACGTGTGCCCGTGACTGACGCTGCAGTTACAATTGTAGGCGGCGGGGTACACGGCACTCATTTAGCGATTCGGCTGTTGGCAGCCGGCGTCTGTGAGCGCGACCAGCTTCGGATTATCGAACCCACGGGGTTGCTCGAAACGCTTCGCCGACAGTGTCAGCAGTGTGGGATGGAAGCGTTCCGCTCACCGCTGGTTCACCACATCGGTCGCGACCCGTTTTCACTCCGGGAGTTTGCTAAGAAGCGAGGACGGACGGACGAACTTATTCCCACAGAAAACGGCGGTGATCGGCCAACAGTCTCGCTGTTTTTCGATCACGCTGAGTGGGTGACCGGAAAGCATGCTCTACGGGCACTCCTAGAGCCAACCCGAGCGACAGCCATCGTTGAGGACGGCGATCAGCTTCAAGTCGAGACGCAAGCGGGAGTGCACACCACACAATGGTGTCTCCTTGCAGTTGGCCACCGGCAGCTGAACAGGCCGGAATGGGTCGAGGGATTGCCCTCAACAGCGGCTGTCAATCATGTCTGGGATCGAGAATTCGAGCCGGACGCTGTCGACCAGTCGGCATCGGTCGGTATCGTTGGTGGTGGTATCACCGCAGCCAAGCTTGCTGCAGAACTCACCCAGCCAGGCCGAAAGGTTCGGTTGTTCGCCCGGAGTCCATTTCAGATCAACCTTCGGGAGGCATCAATCGACTGGATGCATTTCTCGCGGGTTGTTGATCGCCTGCATGAGCTGCCACCAGCATCCCAAGAGCGAGCAGAGGCGGTTGCTGCAGCTCGATACAACGGGTCGATCCCGTCTCATGTGTTTGATCGGCTCCGGGCAGCAGTTGAAACCGATCAGCTTACGCTCCATCAAACTGAGGTCGTTGAAGCCACAGATGCAGGCGGAACCGTCGTCATCACCTGTGGTGATGGCACAGCCCACTGTTTGGATCAGATTGTTTGTGCAACGGGGTTTGACTCGCCGTATGAGGGATCGTTGTTCAGACAGCTTCGGAACGCCGGGTGGCAGACAGGGTACAGGAATGCACCAGTGTTAGATGACGAAACGCTGCGTTGGCGGCGTGATGATGGCTCCCTATCGAATATTGTTGTGTCAGGAGCTGCCGCACAACAAGTGCTCGGCCCGTTTGCACGGAATATCATCGGCGCGCGTCAAGCGGGTGACTGGGTTGTTGATCTTTTAGAGACGAGATCGATGGAACCAACGAAACAGCAGCAATCGTAACACCAGCTAATACGACATTCACACAGGTAATCGACCCGTAGCTTCGCCAACAACGACTGAACCGCCAATGGCGACGAGTTTAGGCTACGTCGTACCCATGATCGTCGAGCAGTTCCGGCAGTCGATCCCGGTGATCACCTTGGATTTCAATCGTGTCACCATCGACAGTACCCCCCGCTGCTAGCGAGGATTTGAGCGAGGATGCGAGCGATTCGATATCCGACTGAGAGATGTCGAACCCCGAAATAACGGTCACGGCTTTCCCGTACTGTCGCTCATCGACACTGATTGAAACCTGTTGTTGGGATTTATCGAGAGCCGAGTTGCTGTCAAGCTCATCTAATAACTCATCGAGAGAGTCATCTGCTGTCACAGTTATAAAGTAGAAGTCCGGTTTTAATAAATTTGTTGGTGAAAAGAACTCCTGACCCCCCACCTCGTTACGACCATTTCGGCTACCGTGTTGACATACTGGATGCAGACAGCAGCCGAAGGGTCACTTCCTCAGTTAAAGAAAAAGCGAAGCACTACTCGTATTTTTCGAAGCCCATCGTACGGGCCACCTCGCGGAACGATTGTCGACACAGCCAGATATCGTATTTGCCGACCAGTCCCTGTTTGCGACCCGTCGCGCGGCAGGCGCGTGTCAGGCCGGTTTGATCTCTCTCTGTGTCGTCGGTCATCGTTCGGCCTTTCGTCGCAACTCCGGAGCGACCGAGCGGTCATTAGCCAACTCCTCTAGTAACTCGTTGGCACCACAGGAGATGAGCCCGTCGACAGCGTTCCGGCGCAGCCCACCCGACAACCCGCTCATCCGAACCAAGACGGCGAGATTTGTCGTGTCGTTAGCCTGTGTGAGTGTCTCTATTGCATCACGGCGCTTTGCATCTGAAATATTTGTTTTGACGGCGGTTTGGAATGCTTGTGTCATCTGATTTCCTCCAGTTTGTAGTATCCACCTTCCTCCGCAGAGACCCATGTTGTGACGATCGAATCCGCTGGCTCAGTTGAGTAGATCGTACAAACCGTGGGTTGTTCATCAGCCTCTTCGATCACTGCATGACAGTTGCGGCCTGGTCGCTTATCGCCCGTCGATTGGATTGTATCTGACACGAGGTCGTTAGTCTGCAAGGCCGATTTCCTCCTGGCCTTCGGGATCAGCATGGTCGTGCTCTGCTTCCTCCGGTGGCTCGAAGCTGGGGAACCGATCCTCAAACAGCGTCCAGTCGGCTTCCATCTCCTCATCAGTAAGCACACAGTCACCGAGTTGGCGTTGGAGTTCGTCATGGTCAATTTCGGTGCCGATGATGACGAGTTGTGTGCCGCGGTCGCCCCACTCCTCATGCCATATCTTTTCGAGTTCCGGGATGGCCGCTTTCTTTTCGGCCTGCTCCTCCGGCGGCAGTGTTGCGATCCAATCGCCGGCAGGTGCGACCCGAACTGATTGGCCTGCCACATTCAGCATGATGGCCATCTCCTCACGGCCAGCCAGCCAGAAGTGGCCTTTCGCGCGAACCACGTTATCCGGGAATGCATCAAGGAACTCAGCAAACCGCTCAGGGTGGAACGGGCGGCGTGACTCAAACACGAATGACGTGACTCCGTGTTCCTCCTCTGCGGATTCATGCGGTTCCTGTAGCTCTTGCATCCAGCCAGCCGACTGGCTTGCCTCCTCGAAATCGAACCGGCCGGTGTCGACAATTGTCTCGACATCAACCTCGCCGTGTGTCGTGCGAATAATCTCCGCACGCGGCTGGAGTGTCTCGACAATCCCCTCGATTTCCTGGAGTGTCGACTCATCGACGAGATCGCATTTGTTCAGCAACAGCACGTCGCAAAACTCGACCTGTTCGACAAGCAGATTTCCGAGATGCTTCTCGGTTCCGTCGTCGTCAAGCAGCTCCTCTGACTCCATTGCGTCGTGAAACTGATGGGCGTCGACAACGGTCACAGAGGTATCAAGATGACAGTTTTCCATCGGCTCAATCCCGGTCTCCTCGTAGAACTCGGTTGGGTCAAGATCCGACTGGTCGAACCCCAGCGTGAGCGTTTGGGCGACGGGCAGTGGTTCGGCAACACCCGTGGATTCGACAATGATCGCATCAAACGACTGCTCGTGAGTGAGCTCGCCAATCGCATCCAGCAGGTCGCCACGAAGCTCACAGCAGATACAGCCATCATCAAGCTCGATAAGCTCCTCCTCCTCGTTTGAGATATCGGAGGACTCGGCGACGAGTTCAGCATCGACGTTTACCTCGCCCATATCATTGACCAACACAGCGAGTTCACGGTCACCGCTGTTTCGGAGCAGATAGTTGAGCGTGGTTGTCTTTCCGGCACCAAGCGTCCCTGAGAGGACAGTTACGGGGATGGTGTCTTTTTCCATGCATACTAACGACATAGCTGCTCACAAATAGTATTTATTATTTTGAATTGGTTATTTATTAATTGCTCTATCGCCAGATCGCGCCACGCAACTCAACCAGCAGATACGGCGCAGTTAGTTAAATCGCCCCGCAGTTTAGTACAGTCTCACAACCTGGATAGCCGAATTTTTAATAACTCTTTTTATGGCTTCTCTCCTGAGTTATTATTGCAATGGCATACTCCTGTACAACCTGCGATGCAGAGTTCGATAGCGCGGTCGGTGTGACACAGCATGTCGCACTCCACCACAACACCTGTGCTGTCTGTGACGACTCGTTTGACGATGTTGAGGGCCTCCGCGAGCACACCCACGCGGCACACTAAATTCGGGCAGTTACGGCGACCCCGTTTTCGGCACCTCGGCGGGTGTCGCCGGTGATCCGTTGGGTGGGTCACACAGCCGCTCCGCAACACGCCGGGCACCGACAATGTTGCGGGCAAACGGGCCAACTGTGAGTTCGGCAAGCGCGCCGGAGAGATGGATGTTTGACACCGTCCCGTCCGTCCGCTGCCACGCCAGCGTTCGATCCGAAAGCAGTGGGTATCCGTTGTATCCACGCTCGAGCTGTAACTCCGTTGCAACACGCTCGACGAGCGGGTGAGCCGGCACTGGATCGGTGCCAGTAGCCAAAATCAGCTCCGTACAATCCAGCGGCGATGAATTCTCACGGTGTAGGCGTAGCCCGGATGAGGTCGTTGTCACAGCAGAGATCTCCCCACGCGAGAGTGTGCACTCCCCGCGTGTCTCGGCTGCGGTCAACTCCTGTAACAGGTACGGTGGGACAGTACCATCGTTTCGGACATCCTGCACCCGCTGATACCGACTGCGCGAGCCAGCCGCCACTGAGTGGAGTTCGTTCTCAATATGTCGCCAGTTGATCCAGTGCGGGTCGGCCTCGCTGAGTGCTGTTCGGAGACGGTGGCGTGACAACAATGTCACCGACCGCTGGCCAGCCAACCGCGTACAGAGCTGCGCGGCGGTGATCCCGCCGCCGACAACCACTATTTTGCCGTTGCCCTCGGCGGCCGCCGACAGCGAGAACGACTCGTCCCAAACGTGGTCGATGGGCGCGAGTGCTGGAAGATCACTCGCCCACGCCGGATACGTTGGCGAACTCCCGCCGCCGAGTGCTAACACAACGTTGGTTGCAAGAACCAATCCATCGTTCAATTCAAGGCGGTAGCCGGTGGGTGTTTGCGTGATGTTTTCGACCCGAGACTGACGATGACAGTTGGTGAGGTTCCTATCCGCGATCACCTGGCGACTGTGATCGATAAACACCGACAGTGTTGGGCGTTCAGGGTACTCTTCTGTCGGGACGAGTTCATCCTCCCGGCCGTTGCCCTCGGCAAATGACTCCAAGGAGAACGGCTCTGGATCAAGATGATGGACAAAGGATGACCGGAGCGTTTGCATCCCACACTGGGCTGCTTTGCGTTCGAAAGCAGCCATGAGGCGGTCGTGTGGGTCAATGATGCAGATATCGTCGGTGCTGTAGCCGGCATCGCGGAGATACGTCCCCAAACACGCCCCGTGAATCCCACCGCCAACGATCGCGTATGTGACAGCAGGCTCTCTGCTGGGTGACAAATCGCTCATGTTCTAGTATCAGACCATGGGTAAAACCAACTGAGATGACAATACTGTCGTCGGTGATATCCACGCATATGTTATTAAATTTACGTAGAAAAATAATAAACACTGCGATTTCACTTGGGATCGCGAGTGACAACAAGCTGCTGTTCCGATGGCGGGGTTCCGTCCGACGACACTCCAGGGAAGGGGTTCTCAAAGGCATCCCACTGTTTGTTCATCTCACCATCAGTGAGAAGACAGTCCTGGAGCCCGGCTGTGAGCGTTGAGTTATCCATCCCAGCCCCGATAAAGACGAGTTTTGTCTCACGATCACCCCACTGTTCGTCCCACGAGAGATCATCGCGGGATGCGCGGTATGCGTCCTGTCGGTGTTCTGGCAACGTTGCTACCCACCGCCCGTTGACATCGATGCGAATCTGTTGGCCAGCATGGCTGAGCCCCAGGGCGTACCGATCTCGGCCAGCGATCCAGCAGTGGCCCTTTGCGCGAATGACTGACTCCGGGAACGATCTGAGCCAGCTGTGGAATCGGGCTGGATGAAGCGGGCGGTCGGCTGCGAACACAAAGGAGTCGACGCCGAACTCCTCGGGCGGGTGAAGGTGGTCGTGGTCTCCGTGGTCATGATCGTGGCCATGTTCCGCGTGGTTGTGACCTTCATCATGATCCGTCTGGGTGAGATCATGATTTGCATCCCTGTTGTCGTGATCCGCGTGGCCAAGCTCATCATCGTGGCCGTGGTCGTCGTCTCGGTCATGGGTCGGCTGGTCTGTCTCATCCGCCCCAAATGCTTGCTTCCATCGTGCGGAGCTTTCTGCGGTTTCTTTCGCAAACCGTCCGGTGTTGAGTATCTGAGATGGCGACACAGCACTTTCAGTAGTTGGGATGATCTCAACTGCGGGCTGGAGCGACCGAATATGGGATTCGACAGCCTGCTGTTGCTCCTCGGAGACAAGATCACATTTGTTGAGCACAACCAGATCACAGAACTCCACCTGTTCGGCAAGCAGCTCTGATATTGGTCTGCCCTCGGCTGTCGTTGTCAGCGACTCCCCAGCCACAAAGGCCCGGTAGAACTGCTCAGCGTCGACAACCGTGACGATTGTATCGAGGCTGAAAAATGTCGAGGGCCGAGACGGCGGGAGAAACCGCTTGGCGATTGGGGCAGGATCGCTGATTCCCGAGGCCTCCACAATAAGATACTCAAATGACTCCTCGCGTGCGAGATCAATTACTGTCTCCGCCAACTCATCCTGAAGTCCACAGCAGATACAGCCATTCGAGAGTTCGGTGATGCCCCCGTCCGCCATCGAGAGCTCTGAGCCATGTTCGATCAGGTCGGCATCAACGTTTACCGATCCAACATCGTTGACTAACACCGCAATATCACCTTTGTCGCTGCCGGTCGACAGGAGATGGTTCACAAGCGTGGTTTTGCCAGCACCTAACCCGCCGCTGAGGAGTGTTACCGGTCGCTGTTCGCCATCCATAGCTAGTCGTCAGCGAGCGCGAGTTCCTGTTGCAGATCGGTGCTGAACGGATCAGGATACGTCGACCAGTCTTCGTCCATTTCCTCGTCGGAGAGCAGACAGCTCTCTAACCGATCGATGAGGTCGGCCTGATTGAACTCCCGACCGATGAAGACAAGTTGGATACCGCGGTCGCCCCACTTTTCGTCCCAATCTTCTTTGAGTCCGGGACGTGCCGCAAAGTAGCGTTCCTGTTGTTGTTCTGGCAGTGTCGCAATCCAATTGCCCTGTGGGCCAGCACGCACTGACTGGCCGGCTTTATCAACGCCCATAGCAACATCTTCTCGGCCCGCAGCCCAAAAGAAGCCTTTTGCTCGAATCACGCCGTCAGGCAGGGTTTGAAGCAGCGACTCAACTCGCGCCGGATGGAATGGGCGATCCGCTTCAAAGACGAACGAGCTGACACCGTGTTCCTCGGCAGCGTCGTGGTGGTGATGGCCGTGTTGGAGCTCCTGTTTCCAGCCTGCTGACTGGCTGGCTGCCTCGAAATCAAACCGGCCAGTGTCGAGAATCGTTTCAGGCTCAATCGAGCCATGTTCTGTCCGGATAATTTCTGCCCGTGGCTGCAATGACTGCAAGACGGCCTCGATCTCATCAAGTTCTGCATCGGGCACCAGATCACATTTGTTGAGCAACAGCACATCACAGAACTCGATTTGATCCATCAACACCTCCTCTGGCACGCGGTTGCCGTTCGGCTCGATATCATCGTTGGTGAGTGCCTGGCCGGAATCAAAGCCCTGCCAGAAGCTGTGGGCGTCAACAACGCTGACCATCGTATCGAGTTCATACACACCGGTTGGATCGAACTCTGCATCCTCGAAACCGCGTGCAAACGTCTGGGCTACTGGAATTGGCTCACTTATGCCTGAGGATTCAACCAACAGATAATCAAAATCGCGAGATTCAGCCAACCGGCCAACCTCATCAAGCATGTCCCCACGAAGCCGACAGCAGATACAGCCATTCGAGAGCTCGATGACCTCCTCATCAGCCGCCGAGAGATCTGACTCTCGCTCAACGAGATCGGCATCAATGTTCACCTCGCCCATGTCGTTGACGAGAACCGCCGCGTTTAGCGTCTGTTCCGTATTCAGGACGTGGTTGAGCGTCGTGGTTTTGCCAGCACCGAGACTGCCGCTGAGAATCGTCACTGGAATTGGTGATTCAGTCATGGACATACCCAATTTATGAACTCAAGACAGTAAAGTACTAGTTATTATGTCCCCAGTCATACTGAATACTATCTCGATTCACACAGCGGAACTCAGTCAGCCTCAGAGGCAAGCGTTGGGTTAATTTCGGTGGCTGGCGCGGCGGTGTACTCCACAGCCACACGTTCATCCACGGCCCGAAGGGTCGCAATAAACGACAAGACAGCAGTATACTCAGCCTCAAGCAGGAACGTTTCGACACAGCCCGCATTATCCGACAGACAGGTGTGGGCGTTTGACTCGATGCTCTCCTCGAACTCGTGGCGGAGATCCATCATCTCTCGTTCGATCTCTGGACAGTCATACTCGAAGACAGCAGTGACCGTCCCGACGACCTCTTTGTCCTCATACTCATCAGATCGGTACTCCGAAAGAAGTGACTGACAGGCCGCTCGAATCACTTCACTCCGCCCGCTATAGCCGTGCTCCTCAGCAAACTCGTCGAGATCATCCCGAAGTTCGGCTGTCATCGAAGAACTAACGATTGGCATATATTAACTCAGAGTTCGAAGATAATAGAAATAGCGGTTTTACTACTATCTCTTGCTAATACCTCCGCAGCAAAATGCAAACAGCCCGGTTAGTTCATATCCGCCAGTGGGCCGAAATCATCAACCGGCAGCACCGAGTAATCAATAGTCAGCGTGTCTTTTGTCGCCCGAATCTTGCCGACAAACGTTGAGATATCTTCAAGCGATCCCTCCAAAACGAACAGCTCCATACAGTGGTGACCTCCAACGTGGCTGTGGAAGTTTGAGGTGACGATCTCTTCGTGTTCGTGCCGAAGATGCATCATCTTCTCTTCGACATTTGAGGTGTCATAATCAAACAAGACCGTTACGACACCCATCAGATCACGCCCCTCAAGCTGTTTGTCCTCGAACTCACCGAGTAGCGTGCGGCTTGCTTCCCGTACAACCTCGCTGCGGCCTGTATAGCCGTGATCATCCGCAAACTCGTCGATTCGTTCGAGTAGCTCCTCTGGCATTGAGACGCTGACAACGCTCATATAACAACTCACACGCGCGAAAATAATAACTATTAGCATTGCGGGCGGCGAACGCTTTTAGGCCTGACTCGCCTGTTTCGATCCGAATGAGTGAGTCAGCACAGTCGCCACCGATCACACTGTATCGGTTGCAGGCCTGCCCGTTTTGTGAACGTGTTGTTCGACAGCTCGCGGAGTATGAGCTTCCCTACCGGTCGCGGTTTGTTGAACCAATGCACTCGGATCGCAATGTCGTCAAACGAGTTGCTGGCGTCAGAACGGTACCCGCCATCGTTGACGAAAATACTGGTGTCACAATGGCTGAAAGCGCGAATATCGTCGAGTATCTCCAGCGAACATACGGGAGTGACGAGTAATGGATCTTGATTTTGAGGTCGTCGATCTGCCCGAGACGAACCACCCAACAACCGGTGAGAAAGCTCCTGAATTCACCCGGCCACTCGTCACCGACGAGTACTGGGAAGATGTATCGTTGTCGACGCTGGTCGCTGACACGCCCCTGCTGCTCGTGTTTTACCCGATGGATGGCGCGTTTCCAGCGACCTACATCTGGAACGAACTCCGGGATCGAGCGTTTCAGGAAACGTATGTGGTCAGTATTGTCGGGCTCTCAATCTCAACACCGTATGAGCATGCAGCGTTCATTGAGGATCGAGAGATCGAATTTTCGCTCTACAGTGATCCACAGAATGGCGTAGCTGAGCAGTACGATACTGTCCATGACTTGGATGGGATGGAAGGCGTCAGCGAGCCACGCCCAGCCGTCTTTTTGATTGATACCGACCGCACGATTGCGTACAGCTGGGTTGCCGAAGAGTGGCCTGAGTTCCCGCCATACGACGCTATCGAAGACGTCCTCGCCGCAAACTGCGAGATGAAGCCGATGCATCCGGAGTAACCTGCGAAATAGCCTGCCATAGACCGGCTTCCAATTTCGCTTAGCGATCAGTACAGGGAAAGTAGTGACTAGTGAGATGTGTTTCGTCTAGATATCATCCAGATGTGCCGTGCAAGACGTAGAGGCTGTATTTCTCACTAACTGCTGGTTTTGAAAGTGGATTGATTACGTGAAAAACCAGAAACCCACAGCACAGAGCAGCAGTCCCAGTTCTGTCGGAACTGCGTACATCCGTAGTTTGATGACGCTGTCGTTCGAGTCGTCACAGGTTCTATCCCGGACGTCGACACCGTGGTCAGTGAGCGTATTCCGGAACCACTCTACCTGTGGATCGGGAATTGGAAGCAATTTTGTGTTACGAGTGCCGTGAGAAATCCGTGCGAGGTACTGTTCACTGACGCAGACCAACTCAACGTTTTTGATCGAATCGAATTCAATCTGTTTTGGATCCCAGGCAAGTATTCCACTTCTCGGGTCAATCCCGACTGTGATATCACTGAATTTCCGCGAGTCCCACACAAAGCCAACGATCTGTACAACATAGAAAAATAACAGGAAAATTATAAATGCGGCGATTGGAGCGTCCGATACAGTGCCCCACACCAGCAGAAGGCCAGCGAAACCCACACGAAACAGGCCCGCTTGTAATGCGACAGCGTAGACAACTCGCTGCTGGAGGTTCGACCACCCTGGAAGCCGGTAGTTCCAGAGTACTCGGTCGTCATCTGTCTCGACAGTAAAGCCCGATTCGGATGCGAAAGTGGATACGTCTGGTTTCCAGACCTCTCGCGTCGCAAACTCGTTGCGACGCATCAGATACAAAATATTCAACACGATACCGATACCAGGAAGGAAGAACGCCCCAAGGAGATACTCGGATCCATCCTTCCGGTTGTACGTAACATAGTCATAGAAACAGATGACTGTCAGTAAAGTCTGGACAACCAGAACGGAAATCGCAACCTCAAGCAGACCCGACTCAATCACTGTTAATAAAAAAGACTGTTCAGTTAATTATCTGCCGATCTTTATTGAGTGTGATCATCAACACCGTGCAAGACTCGCGCCTTCTATCTCTGTCTCTTACCCACAAAAACTATTCCCGCTGCTGACGGACTGAAATGGGCATGAACAGCCCTCTCCAGCAGAG
>OBKM01000093.1_pt1 | contig 40446 bp, 43 predicted proteins | sample 1519691 | NCBI WGS metagenome assembly OBKM01 (sample SAMEA37050418, study PRJEB22526) | metagenome | biome: saline pan; feature: lake; material: water | place: Egypt | collected 2015 | depth 0.5 m
CGATCGCCTCGAAGCGGACGGACTCGAAGACCTCGGGCGACGCCGAGGTCCAGCGGACGATGATGCAGCTGCTCTCGGAGATGGACGGCTTCGACGACCGCGGCGAGATCCGTATCATGGCGGCGACGAACCGCTTCGACATGCTCGACGAGGCGATCCTCCGTCCGGGCCGCTTCGACCGGCTCATCGAGGTCCCGGAGCCGGACGCCGAGGGGCGCGCGCGGATCCTCGAGATCCACACGCAGGAGATGAACGTCGCCGAGGGGACGGACGTCAGCGACGTCGCGGCCGATCTGGACGGCTACAGCGGGGCCGACATCGCGTCGCTGGCGACCGAAGCCGGAATGTTCGCCATCCGCGACGGGCGCACGGAGGTCACGCAGACGGACTTCGAGCAGGCCCGCGAGAAGCTCCAAGACGCCGAACAGACCGAAGAGCAGGTCATCAACTACCAGTACTGAGGTCGGTGCCCGCGCCGAGGGAGCCGGCTGCGGGACCGTTCGAGTGCAACCAGTCCGTAACTCCTTACCGCCCCGCCCGCCGACGCCATCTCGATGAACACCATCCACGTCGCCGGCGGCGTCGGCGTCGCCGACACGGCGATGGCCTCCTACGACGCCGCGCTCGCGGACGCGAACCTCCACAACTACAACCTCGTCGCCGTCTCGTCGGTCGTCCCCGCCGAGGCGACGGTGACCGCCGTGGAGTCGGCCCCAGACTTGGGCCCCGCCGGGAACCGGCTGACCGTCGTCGAGGCGCGGCGGACGATCGGTCCGGACGACGAGGTGGACTTCCGTGAGGGCGGCCGCGCCGGCGCGGAGGACGCCGAATCGAAGCGCGCTCCCCGACGCCGCCCGGACGTGGCCGCCGGGCTCGGCTGGGCGACGGGTCCCGGCCCCGGCATCTTCTACGAGGTGACCGGTGAGGACCCCGACTCGGTTCGCGGACGCATCGAGAGCGGGCTGGATGCGGGAGCCGAGCTTCGCGACTGGGCGCTGCCGGACCGAGAGATCCGTGTCGAGGTCGCCTCAGCGAGCCCGGACCGATACACGACTGCGGTCGTGATCGCCGCGTACGGGGAGTCGGAGCCGATCCTGTAGGCGTCCCCGGCGATTTCGCCCACGCCGACGGCTTTTTGAGTCGGGTCCGCGTATTCGGTGTATCTTCGATGAACGGTAATAACCCGTATGCCGGGGCACCGGGCGTGACGAACGCGGGCGAGCCCGCGGCCGTCGACCTCTCCCCCGATCAAGAACGACGCCTCCGGCGCGCGGTGGCCGGAATCGTCTCTCGGACCGAGTCGTATCTCCCGGACAGCTACGCGGTCGGCTCCGAGCTGTCGGTCGGCTCGAACGGACCGCAGGCGACCGTCGCGGTCAACCCGCCGGCCGGTCACCCGGTCTCGGCCGGATTCACGCCGGACCCCGACGAGCTGGAGGCCGGTATCGCCGACGCCGACACCGACGAGGTCGCCCGCGGGCTGGCCGCGAGCGCGGCGGTACAGGTGATGGACGCCGTCGGCGACGTCACGCCGACAGCGAAGTAAGCGCGGCTAGTCGGTCGGCTCTTCTGCGGGTTCCGTCGACCTCGCCGCCCCCTCTGGCGGCTCCAGCGTCCCGGTCACCCGTCCGTAGATCCCGAATATCTCCTCGTAGCCGCGCTCGCTCGCGAGGATTGGGACGACGCCCGGCTCCTCGACGCGGTGCGTGTACACGTCGTCTTCGGCAAACACCTCACCGACCGGTATCTCCTCGAAGTTGGCGTAGTGAACGCGCGGCTCGCCGCCGCCTTTCGGCACCTCTTCGTCGCCGGCGACGACCGTCGTCTCGGTAAACGTCGGCGGCTCGTCGTCGAGCGCGCCGTGTGCGCGGAGGAACGCCAGACACGCCTCGTAGCCGAACTCGACCGCCTCCTCGCTCCCCTGTCGACCGACCTCTATCGAGACCGTGTGCGGGACGACCGAGTCGAGCGTCGTCGACCGGAGGTCGCCGGAGTCGACGACGTAGTCGACCGGCATCCCCGTTACCGTCCGGCGCACCGACGGCGTCAGCTTGCTGTAGATCGCGAACGGCGGCGGCGCGCTGTGTGAGCTGTGGAGCGCGAGGACCGCGTCCATCCCCTCGAGTTCGGCGGTGAGCCGCGGCGCGAGCGCGCGTTCGTACTCGTCGCTGTCGGCGTCGCCGGGGAACACCCGGTTCAGATCGGTGTCGGTGTACCGGGTCCCCGCCGCCAGGGCGGGCTCGTTGGCGATTATCAGCCGAACGCTTCCCGTTCCGGCCCCTTCTTCGTCGAGTTCCGCAGCGAGTCGCCTGACGATCCGCTCGCCGGCGGGCTCGTCGCCGTGGATCCCGCCGACGATCGCGACGCGGGCCGATCCCGCGGACCCGCGTTCGATCGTTTGCATACGGTCTATTGGTGACGGCCGCCTGATAAAGGGTTCACGTTCCGTGCCGTCAGGTCTCGTGGTCACGGAGCAGCCACGGCTTCTCGGCGGGTTCGTACTCTGCCATCGCCCCGCTGTGGCTCCGTGTCTCCGGGGCGAGTACCCCGACGTGTTTCAGCTGCTGGACGAAGTTGAACAGGACGTTGTTCCGGATCACGTCGCGCCAGACGTCCGGATCGGCGTAGAGCCGCTCGGTCTCGCCCCGCTCGATCAGTTCTCGTGCGCGCTCTGCGCCCCGCGTCGTGCAGAACGCGCCGAGGAAGACGTTCGGGTACTCCCGGACGAGCCGCTCCACCAGCGAGAGGAACCGGACCTCCGGTCCCTCCTTGCGGAGCGCGTCGAGCAACAGCCCGAACTCGGGGTGGCGGGCGAACGCGTTCCGGAGCAGCGTCGCCAACGCCGGATGCACGTCGGCGACGGTGCTCCCGCGCGTGTCGGTCTTCGCCAGCCGGAGGTCGTCGAGCGACTCGACCCCACTCCCGCGGAGCACGGTCGCCGACAGCGCCCCCTGCTCCGTCAGGCGACACGGGGAGCCGGGCGCGAGCAGTCCGAGCGTCCGCGCGCTCGCCGCCGCGGCCTCGCCCGCGCCGAAGCTGTACTCGTCGGCGATGACCTCCACGAGTTCGTCGCGCGTGAGCGGGCCATATCGGTCGGCAGCGACGACGGGGGCGAGGTAGTTCAACGGTTGGGCCAGGCTGAGCGTGGTGATGTCGCCGCCGAACTGGTCCCGGCGCAGTCGGAGCGAGAGCTGTCCCTCCACGTCCGCGACGCCGGTCGCCGACTCGCTCGCCGGCGGGTGCCGCCACGAGCGGACGCCCTCCTCGTCGTCGACGCCGATCACGCCCACCCCCTTCGATCGGAGCAGATCCGTGTGCGTGGCGACCGCGGGCTCGTGGCCCGCGAGGTACGAGACGTGAGCCCCCTGTTGGTACGTGAGCGCCTGTCCGATCCCGCGGAGGAGCCCGGTGGAGCCTTTCACCTCCATCGCGAACACGCGGTTCGCGTCGGTGAACCCGAGCACGTCGGGGTACCGGCCGCGGATCGATATCTCGTGGCGTCGACAGCGGTCGAGGACGTCGGCGTACGTCTCGCTGTGCGCCTCGGGGACGTGTACGAGCGGCTCGAAGTTCCGCTCGTCGAGGGCCGTCACGACCCGGTCGAACACCGCCGCCTCGTTCATACGAATCGCTCGGCACCCGGACTCATCAAGCTACTGTCGGCGCGGGTCGTGTCGGCTCCGCCCGTCCGCGTCACTCGCGTCGAACTGCGATCCCGGAGTAGCCGCAGGCGTCACACGAGAGCGTCTCCCGGGCGCCGAGCGCGTACGACGAGAGCGCGGCCTCACAGCGGGGACACGGGTCCCCGGCTTCGAGCGTCGGCGCGTATCGGACGTCGGCGACGACGACGCGGACGCGGATCTCGTCGGTCGCGGACTCGTCGACGGCGCCGCCCCAGATCACGTTCGCGGCCCCCCCGATACGCTCACGGACCGCCGCGACCACGTCCGTCGCGGCGGCGATGCTCGTGACCGGATCGACGACGACGTCGACGAGAACCGCGCTCGCGGCGGCCGGGTCGACGCCGTCGGGAAGCGCGCCGAACGCCCGGTCGATCGCGGTCGTCGGCGCGTCGCGTGCGGCGGCCCCCGTCCCCAGCGCGGCGACGCCGGTGGAAAGCACCGTCTGCGCGTCGGCCAGGTCCAGATTGACGAACCCCGGCGCCTGCATCACCGCGAGGAACTCGCGGATGCCTCCCGCGACCGCGTCGACGCCGTCGACGGAAGCGGTCGCGCCGTCCGCGCCGTCTCCATCACTCCGGCCCGATCGCCCGTCGTCGCCGACGAGGAGTACCCCGTCGACCTGCTCGCCGACCGCCGACAGCCCCGCCGTGCTCACCTCGGTTCCCGGGAGGACCGCGACGGTGAACGCGTCGATCGCGGCGAGCGCGCCGAACGTCTCGTCGGTGTCGAGGTCGAGCGCGGGATCGACGGCGACCACGACGGCGGCAAGGTCGGGATTGCTGTCGGCGGCGAGGTCGGGATTGCCGTCGGCGGCGAGGTCGGGGTTGCTGTCGGCGGCGGCGTGATCGACATCGGCGTCGGTGGTCCCTCGGTCGCTGTCGCTACTGGAGCCGGCGCCGTCGGGCCGTTCCGACGCTCCCGGCTCGGCGAGAAGCTCCGCTACCGTCGCGAACCGAGCCCCGGAGAACGACTCTCCGGCGAGCGAGGCGGCGTACACGCCGATCCCACAGACGACGACGGAGCCGTCGAGGGCGTCGGCCGCCGCCTGTAACTCGTCGCGGGGCTCCATGTGAGCGAGTGGTACCGCCTCCGACGACAAACGTGTTCGCACTTCGAGACGGCGGTCCCAAGCGGTCGCTTTTTGACACGTCGGGTCCGAAAACGCGTATGACGATCGACCCGGCGGAGATCGAAGACCTCATCGAAGCGGCGATCCCGGACGCCGCAGCCCGGGTGACGACCCCGCGCGTACACAACGACGAAGACGAGGACGCCCACTTCGCGGTGTGGGTCGTCTCGCCGGCCTTCGAGGGCGAGTCGCTCGTCGACCAACATCAGCGCGTCTACGACGCGGTCGGCGACCACATGACCCGGTCGGTCCACGCGCTGGAGATCAAGACGTACACGCCCGAGGCGTACGCCGAACACGGCGACGGGGAGCTCGACGGGAAGGTCGTCGAGGAGTGACGGCACGGACCCGCTCGTCGCCCTCTGCGGTCGCCCCCGGATTCAGTAGCTTTTAGCAGGCCTCGCGGGAATCGTCGCGTATGACCGACGAGTTCCGGACGGAGGAGGACAGCCTCGGCGAGATGCAGGTGCCGGCAGATGCCTACTGGGGCGCACAGACACAGCGCGCCGTCGAGAACTTCCCGATCTCGGGGATCGGCATGAGCCGCCGGTTCATCCGCGCGCTCGGCGTCGTCAAGAAGGCGGCCGCGCAGGCGAACCGCGACCTCGGACTGCTCGACGACGACACCGCCGAGGCGATCGTCGCCGCCGCCGACGAGGTGATCGCCGGCGAGCACGACGACCAGTTCCCGGTCGACGTGTTCCAGACCGGTTCGGGCACCTCCTCGAACATGAACGCCAACGAGGTGATCGCCAACCGCGCCGCCGAGATTGCGGGCGCGGAGATCGGTGACCGCGTCGTCCACCCGAACGACCACGTCAACTACGGCCAGTCGTCGAACGACGTGATCCCGACGGCGATGCACGTCGCCGCGCTCGAAGCCGTTGAGAAGGACCTGATCCCAGCCCTAGAAACGCTCCACGCGGAGCTTGAAGCGAAAGAAGCCGCGTTCGACGGCGTCGTGAAAACGGGCCGCACACATCTACAGGATGCCACGCCGGTCCGTCTCGGACAGGAGTTCGGCGGCTACCGGACGCAGGTCGCAAAAGGGATCGAGCGGGTTGCGAGCGTCCAGCCGAACCTGCGAGAGCTTGCCTTGGGTGGCACCGCGGTCGGAACCGGGCTCAACACGCACCCCGAGTTCCCGGAGCTCGCGGCGGAGTACATCAGCGACGAGACGGGGACGGAGTTCCGCGAGGCCGAAGACCACTTCGAGGCGCAGGCGGCTCACGACGCGATGGGAGAGGCACACGGCGCGTTGCGGACGGTCGCCGGTAGCCTGAACAAGATCGCCAACGACCTGCGGCTGCTCGCGTCCGGGCCGCGAAACGGACTCGGGGAGATCGAACAGCCCGAGAACCAGCCCGGTTCGTCGATCATGCCCGGGAAGATCAACCCGGTCGTCGCCGAGTCGGTGAACCAGGTCCACAAGCAGGTCGTCGGCAACGACGCCGCCGTCTCCGCGGGCGCGGCCCGCGGCGAACTCGACTTGAACCTCTACAAGCCGGTGCTCGCGTACAACTTCCTCCAGTCGGCCGATATGCTGGCGAACGCGGCCGAGACGTTCGGCGAGCGCTTCGTCGGAAAGCTGGAGGCCAACGAGGAGCACTGTGCGGAGCGCGTCCAGCAGGCGATGGCACTGGCGACCGCGCTCAACCCCGCGATCGGCTACGACAAGGCCTCGAAGGTGGCAAAACAGGCCCTCGACGAGGGGAAGACCGTCCGGCAGGTCGCCGTCGACGAGGGGTATTTAACTGAGGCGGAGGCCGACGAGGTGCTTGACCCCGAGGCGATGACCCATCGAGTCATTCTCGGCGACGACGACTGAACACACCGGATTCGGAGGGCCTTTTCGAATCTATATAAATGAGTGGCCGGATTTCGTGGACGGGTACCGCGCTAGCAGCACTGTCGGATCGTTCGCGTCGGCGGTAGCTCCGTTCGTCGGTGCCCTCGTTGGCTGCGCCGACGTTTATAAGCGATGTCGCATCGACCGTCCCCGCCGACATGCGCCTTGCTCACACCGGATCGGCACCATTTAAGCCGCCGTCCGTTCCGATCCCACACGGATGAAACTACACGAACATCAAGCGAAGACCATCTTCGCGGATGCCGGGATTCCGGTACCGGAGTCCCGGCTCGCGACGAGCGTCGAGGAGGTACTCGACGCCGTCGACGAGATCGGCTATCCGGCTGCGATCAAAGCGCAGGTCCACGTGGGGGGTCGTGGGAAGGCCGGCGGAATCAAGATCGCGACCGATCGCGACGAGGCCGAGCAGTACGCCGAGGAGATCCTCGGGATGGATCTCAAAGGATACACCGTCGAAACCGTCCTCGTCGAGGCCGGTGTCGACTTCGTCGACGAGCTGTACGTCGGCGTGACGATGGACCGTGGCGAGGGCAAGCCCGTGCTGATGGTGTCGACTGAGGGCGGCGTCGACATCGAGACGGTCGCCGAGGAGACGCCGGACGCGATCGCGCGCGAGCACGTCGACCCCGCGTTCGGGCTCCACCCGTATCAGGCTCGCAAGGTCGTCTACGAGGCCGGCGTCGACGCCGACGTCGCGCTCGACGTGGCGTCGATCCTCTCGACGCTGTACGATCTCTACGAGGACAGCGACGCGTCGGAGATCGAGGTCAACCCCGTCATGATCACGAGCGACCGCGACGTGACCGCCGCGGACGCCGTGATGAACATCGACGAGGACGCGCTGTTCCGCCAGCCCGACCTCGCCGACCTCGCCGAGGACTCCTACCAAAACGACCTCGAACGCAAGGCCGGCGAGTACGGCTTCGACTACGTCCGGCTGTCGGGTAACGTCGGCATCATCGGCAACGGCGCCGGGCTCGTGATGACGACGCTCGATCTGGTGGACTACTACGGCGGCAAGCCCGCCAACTTCCTCGACATCGGTGGGGGCGCGAAGGCCGAGCGCGTCACGCAGGCGCTCGACATGGTCTTCTCAGACCCCAACGTCGACAGCGTCGTCTTCAACATCTTCGGCGGAATCACCCGCGGCGACGAGGTCGCCAAGGGGATCAACGAGGCGCTCGAGGGGTTCGACGAGATTCCGAAGCAGGTCGTCGTCCGGCTCGCCGGCACGAACGCGGCTGAGGGGATGGAGATCCTGAACACCGACCTTGTCGAGGTCGAGAAGACGCTGGAGGACGCGGTCCAGCGTGCGGTGCAGAACGCGGCGGAGGTGGCCCAATGAGTATTTTCGTCGACGACGACACCAGCGTGGTCGTACAGGGAATCACCGGCGGGGAAGGGAAGTTCCACGCCGGCCAGATGATCGAGTACGGCACCAACGTTGTCGCCGGCGCGGTCCCCGGAAAGGGGGGCCAGAAAGTCGACGGCGTCCCCGTCTACAACACGGTCGACGAGGCGGTCGACGCGGAGGACGCGGACGCCTCCGTCATCTTCGTGCCGCCGGCGTTCGCCGCGGACGCGATCTTCGAGGCGCTCGACACGGACATCGACCTCGCCGTCGCGATCACCGAAGGGATCCCGACACAGGACATGGCGAAGGTGAACAAGCGGCTGGACGAGACCGACACGCGCCTGCTCGGCCCGAACTGTCCCGGCATCATCACGCCCGGCGAGGCGAAGCTCGGCATCCTCCCCGGCAACATCTTTTCGGCGGGGAACGTCGGGCTCGTCTCCCGCTCGGGGACCCTGACGTACCAGGTGGTCGACAACCTCACCGAGCGCGGCATCGGTCAGACGACCGCCATCGGCATCGGCGGCGACCCGATCATCGGCACCTCCTTCATCGACGCGCTCGAGGCGTTCGAGGCGGACGACGAGACCGACGCGGTCGTGATGTGCGGGGAGATCGGCGGCGAGGACGAAGAGCAGGCCGCCGCGTTCATCGGCGAACACATGGACACGCCGGTCGCCGGCTTCATCGCGGGCCGCACGGCGCCGCCGGGCAAGCGCATGGGCCACGCGGGGGCCATCGTCTCCGGCTCCGGGACGGGAACCGCGCAGTCGAAGATCGACGCGCTCAACGACGCGGGCGTCCCCGTCGGCGACACCCCCGAGGAGGTCGCCGACCACGTCGAAGGGTTCCTCTGAGGGTCGACGAGCGCACCGAGGCTCCCCGAGGGCGGTTTTCAGGACTGATTTTTCGAGCGAAGCATACAGATACCAGTAGCGTAACGTACACGTATGACTCCCGGTCGCACGGACGCCGACGCCGAGGCGGAGACGGCCGCGGCCGGCGGTCCGGAAGCCGACGAGCACGCGCGCCGCCGGGTGCTTTTCGTCGACGACGAGCCCGGCGCCGCCGACCTCGCGGCGGTCCACGTCGAGCGGCTCGTCGACGACGTCGAGACCGTGACTCGGACAGCGACGGACGAGCCGCTCGCCATCGTCCGTGAGGATCCCGTCGACTGCGTTGTCAGCGACTTCGACATGCCGGGAAGCGACGGGTTGGAGCTGCTCGCCGACGTGCGACGGCTCGATCCGACGCTCCCGTTCGTGCTGTTCACCGGGAAGGGGAGCGAGGAGATCGCGAGCGAGGCGATCTCCGCCGGCGTGACCGACTACCTCCAGAAGGGCACCGGACGGGACCGGTACGAGATGCTCGCGAACAGCGTCGAGAACGCGCTGACCCGTCGCCGGGCCGAACGGGACCTCAGGGACGTGAACGCGAAGGTCACGGCGATCCACGAGTTCGCGACCGAGGTGTCGGCGTCCGACACCGTCGACGAAGTGTTCGAACGGGTCGTCAGCGCGGCGGAGGCCATCTTGGCCTTCGATCGCTGCGTGAGCGTTCGCCGTCGCGGGGATCGCCTCGTCCCGGCCGCTCGGTCCGAGAGCGTCACCGAAGCGGAGGTCAGGACGTTCGACCTCGGCGAAGGCGTCGTCGGGACCACGGCCGCCAAAGAGGAGACGATGGTGGTCGACAATCTCAGCGTCGACCCGGCCGACCCGAACGAGTTGGAGGACCCGGACGCTCCCGGCCCAGCTGCTCGCGGATCGTCCCCCGAGAAGGGTACTGCCGCTCGTTCTGAGCCGTCCCGAACTGCGCGCCGGAGCGACGGAACCGACGTCGCGGACCCGGTCGCCGACGACATTCGCTCGGCGATCAGCGTCCCGATCGGTTCACACGGCGTGTTCCAAGCGGTGTCGGACGGATACGCCGCGTTCGACGACCGGGACATCGAGTTCGCCGAGCTGTTGGCCGCCCACGCGGCCGACGCGATTGGTCAGATCGAGACGGAGGCGTCGCTCCGCACGGAGCGGGATCGGTTGGCGGCGCTGTTCGAGGACCTCCCGCTCCCCGTCGCCAGAACGGTGGCCGAAGACGACGGCGAGCGCCGGCTCGATGCCACGAACGACGCCTTCGAGGAGACGTTCGGCTTCACGGACGCCGAGCACGGCTACCGAGAGATCCGCGACGCGGTCATTCCGGACGAGGCCGAGACCGTCTCGCCGCGGGCGGTCGTCGAGAGCCGCGAGCCGTTCCGAACCGAAGTCCGGCGACACACGACGGACGGGCTCCGGGATTTCATACTGAGCGTGATACCGGTCGAGCGGTCGACGGAGACGACCGTCTACAACGTGTACGCCGATATCGACGAACAGAAACGAGTCGAGCGGACGCTTCGGAAGCTCCACCAGACGACGAGGGAGATGTTCCGTGGCGAGGACTGCGAGGCGGTCGCCGCGACCGCCTCGCGGGCCGCGATCGACATCCTCGAGTTTCCGAACAGCGGCGTACGGCTGTACGACGCGGACCGCAATGCGCTGCTGCCGACCGCCATCAGCGACGAGGCGACCGCGATCGTCGGCGACCGCCCCGCGTTCGGCCCCGGAGACGGCGTCACGTGGGAGGCGTTCCAGACCGGCGAGCCGGTCGTCGTCGACGACCTCGACGCGGTCGACACCGCCGTCGGCTACGGCGACCTCAAGAGCCTGCTCGTCGTCCCGCTCGGCGATCAGGGCGTGATGGTGCTCGGCTCCTGTGACACCGGATTCTTCGACGACACCGCGATCCAGCTGGCGCGGGTGTTGGGTGCGAACGTCACCGCTGCGCTCGAACACGCCGAACGGACCGAACAGCTCCACGAACGCGACGCGGCGCTGCAACGGGAGATCGACCGGTTAGAGAAGTTCGCCGGACTCGTCTCACACGACTTGCGGAATCCCCTCAACGTCGCGGCCGGTCGACTCGACCTGGTTCGGGGGCTCGTCGACGACGAGACGGCGCGCACGGAGCTCGACCGGGTCGAAGACGCCCACGACCGGATGGAACAGCTCATCGACGACCTCCTCGCGCTCGCGCGACAGGGCCAGACCGTCGACGAACCCGAACGAGTCGACCTCGCGGACGCGGCGACCGCCGCGTGGCGGACCGTCGACATCGCGGGCGCGACCCTCGACACGCCGACCGACCCGGTCACGGTCGACGCCGACCCCGAACGGCTCCGGACGCTGTTGGAGAACCTGTTTACGAACAGCGTGGAACACGGTTCCACGGGCAGCCGGACGCAGTCCGGCGACAGGGTCGAGCAAGGCGCCGACACCGAGGTGGACGCTGGCGTCACCGTCACTGTCGGGCCGCTCTCGAACGGGTTCTACGTCGCCGACGACGGGCCGGGCTTCGACATTGACCCGGAGACAGCGACCGAGTACGGCACGTCGAGTGACCCCCGCGGCACGGGGTTCGGCCTCGCGATCGTTCGCGAAATCGCGGCCGCTCACGGCTGGCGGCTCTCGATCGACGACGCAGAGGGCGCGCGGTTCGCGTTCGAGACTGACGACTGACACGCGATCCTCCGACCGGGAAATCAAAATAGTATATAAATAACGGGGGTGTCGTGCGAGCGGCGTACACACCCAAGCCACGATTATGTCCAACTCTCCCGTACGGCGCGTGTATGGAAGACGGCACACGCGAGTTGCTCGCGCCGCTCCCGCCGAGCGCCAAACTGGTCTACTACGTCCTCGAGGAGGAGGGTCGCTTCGACCAGACCGGACTCGCCGAGGAAACTCGCCTCTCCACCCGCACGGTCCGGTTCGCGGTCGAGAAGCTGACCGAGGCCGGACTCGTGCAGGAAGGGCTGTGTCCCCGAGACGCTCGCCGGTCGGTGTACGCGGTCGTCCCCGAGTCCGAGCGACCGACGGGATCCGACTCCGAGACCGAGCCGACACAGTCCTCGGAGCCGGACCGCGAGCCGCAGACCCCGACGGCTATCGCGGAGGACTGAGGTGCTGACGGCGGTCGCCGTAGCGGCGGGTTTCACGTCGATCGGTCGTTCGGTCGCGCTTCGATCGGTCGTCCGGTCGCGCTTCGATCGGTCGTCCGGTCGCGCTTCGATCGGTCGTCCGTGACCCCCGATCCGTCGCGCTTTTGCCCGCGGGACCGATAGTAGGCTTACTCGATGGCGACGTATCACATCGAAACGTACGGCTGTAGCTCGAACCGGGGTGAGAGCCGGGAGATCGAGCGTGCGCTCCGTGACGGCGGTCACCGACCGGTAGACGGCCCCGAAGACGCGGATGTCGCCATCCTCAACACCTGCACGGTCGTCGAGAAGACGGAGCAGAACATGCTCCGGCGCGCGGCCGAGCTCGACGAGGAGACCGCGGCCGACCTCGTCGTCACCGGCTGCATGGCGCTCGCGCAGGGGGATATGTTCCGCGAGGCCGGCATCGACGCGGAGATCCTCCACTGGGACGAGGTCCCCACCTACGCGCTCAACGGCGAGTGCCCCACGGTCACGCCCGACGCCGAGCCCGTCCTCGACGGTGTCGTCGGTATCCTCCCCATCGCGCGCGGCTGCATGAGCAACTGCTCGTACTGTATCACGAAGTTCGCGACCGGCCGCGTCGACTCCCCACCGATCAGCGAGAACGTCGCGAAGGCCCGGGCGCTGGTCCACGCCGGCGCGAAAGAGATCCGCGTCACGGGACAGGACACCGGCGTGTACGGCTGGGACACGGGCGACCGGAAGCTTCCCGAGCTGCTCGACCGCATCTGTGACATCGACGGGGAGTTCCGGGTCCGGCTCGGGATGGCGAACCCCGGCGGAATCCACGGGATCCACGACGAGCTCGCGGACGTGTTCGCGCGGAACGAAAAGCTGTACAACTTCATCCACGCCCCGGTCCAGTCCGGCTCCGACGACGTGCTCGCCGACATGCGCCGGCAACACCGCGTCGAGAAGTTCCGCGAGGTCGTCGCCGCGCTCGACGACCGGCTCGACCACTGGACGCTGTCGACCGACTTCATCGTCGGCTTCCCGACGGAGACCGAGGCCGACCACGATCGGTCGATGGCGCTGCTCCGCGAGGTCCGTCCGGAGAAGATCAACGTCACCCGCTTCTCGAAGCGCCCCGGCACCGACGCCGCCGAGATGAAAGGGCTCGGCGGGACGTTGAAAAAGGAGCGCTCGAAGGCGATGTCGGAGCTGAAGATGGCGGTCGTCGGCGAGGCGTACGAGTCGATGGTCGGCGAGACCTACGAGGCCCTCGTCGTCGAGGAGGGCACCGGCGACTCGGTGAAATGCCGCGACTCCGCCTACCGACAGATAATCGTTCAGAACGCGACGGAACGCGGCGTCGAGGTGGGCGACTTCCTGAGCGTCCGGGTGACCGGCCACAACACCGTCTACGCGTTCGGCGATCCGATCGACGAGACGCCGTCCGACGCCGTCGACGACGCCGGCCGGGTGCCGGGCGACGACTGACGGGACACGTCGCCTACGCGTCCGCGTAGATCATCTCGACCTCGTCGCCGAACCGGTCCAAGATGTTCCGTCGCTTCTTCTTCATCGTCGGCGTCAGCAGATCGTTCTCCTCGGAGAACTCCTCGGGGACCAGCCGGAACCGCTTGATCTGCTCGTACGACTCGAACTCCTCGTTGACCCGGTCGACCTCCTGTTGAATCCGTTCGCGGACGTTCTCGTCCCGGCAGATCGCCGTCCGGTCCTCGGGGAGGTCGATCCCTCGCGTCTCGGCCCACGCGTCCACTCGCTCGACGTTCGGGACGATGAGCGCCGAGACGAACTTCCGGCCGTCGCCGAGCACGACGCACTGCTCGACGAACTCGTTGGCGGCGAACCGGTCTTCGATCGGCCCGGGTGCGACGTTTTTCCCGGTCGAGAGGACGAGCAGCTGCTTCGCGCGCTCACGGAACGCGATGTAGCCGTCCGGCCGGAGCTGGACGATGTCGCCGGTCCGGAACCACGGCTCGTCCGGTTCGCCCGCGCGCTCCTCGGGCGGCGTGCCGGCGAGGACCACGTCGTCGGGGAGCCGGTCCGCCTCGGTAAACGCCTCCGCGGTCGCCTCGGGGTCGTTCCAGTAGCCGTCGCTCACCTGCGGCCCGCGGACGAGCAGTTCCCCCACGTCGCCGTCGATGCCCGCCACCTCCTCGCCGGCGAGGGTGCCGTCGATCGCGATCTCCGTGTCGACTACCGGTGGCCCGATCGTCCCCACTTTCGGCGCCTCGGGCGGGTTGACGCTTATCACCGGCGAGGTCTCCGTGAGGCCGTACCCCTCTAAGATGGGCAGATCCATCGCGTGGTACAGCGCGCACAGCTCCGCCGAGAGCGACCCCCCGCCCGAGATGAAAAAGTCGATGTTGCCGCCGATCGCCTCGCGGACAGACGAGAACACCAGCTTGTCGGCGACCGAGCGCTTCGCGTCGAGGAGGAACCCCGGATCGTCGGTCTCGTGGTGGCGCTTCCCCACCTCGACCGCCCACTCGAAGATCCGCTCTTTTACCGGTGACTCGCTCGCCTGCTCGCGGATGGCGTCGTACAGCTTCTCGTAGACGCGCGGGACACTCGTCGTTACCGTCGGTCGGACGAGCCCGAAGTCGTCCCGGAGCGTGTCCGGACTCTCGGCGTAGCCGACGGTCGCGCCCGCCGTGAACATCAGGTAGTGACCGGCCATCCGCTCGAAGACGTGTGCGAGCGGGAGGAACGAGAGCGTCGTCGACGCCGCGGAGATCCCGGGCGTCTCCGGGTCCCGGTCCGGCCGGTCGGCGAACCGTCGGTAACACTGCACGACGTTGTCTCGGAAATTCGCGTGGGTGAGCCGGACACCCTTTGGCTGGCCTGTCGTCCCCGACGTGTAGATGAGGCTCGCGAGATCGTCGAGCTCGATCCCGTCGATCCACGACTCGTAGGCGTCCAGATCGAACCGCTCCGCGCCGAGTTCGTGTACCTCGCCGAGCGTGAACACGTCGTCGGCGTCGAGACTGGTCGCGCCGGCCTCCCCGGCCGACCCGTCCGCGGTGAGGTCGCTCGTGTCGACGTCGTCGACGGTGACGACCGCGTCCAGCCCGTGGTCGAGGTCGTCGGCGACGGAGCGCACCTCCTCGAGCAGCTCGCGGTTCTCGGCGACGACGACGCTGGCCTCCGGGTCCTCCAGCAGGTACCGAAGCTGGTCCGGAGACGAGGAGGCGTACACGGTCGTGACGACCGCGCCCGCGGCCAGCGCCGCGAAGTCGGTCTGTGCCCACTCCATGCGCGTCTGTGCGTAGATGGCGACCCGGGTGTCGTCGTCGACTCCGAGTTCTCGTAGGCCGGCGGCGAGGTTCCGGACGATCTCGCGCATCTCCGCGTACGTCACGTCGGCGTACTCGCCGGCGGCTGCGGGGGGGAGGATACCCTCGGTGACGAGCGACCGGTCGTGGATCCCACCTTTATACCGCTGTGCGATCCGGTCGGCGTTCCGCTCGGCGGACCGCTCGAAGGCACGCGGAAGCGTCTCTCGAGCAACCGCGTCGTCCGTGAACTCCCGTTCCGCCTGCTGCCAGTTCATACCCCGAGCGTTCCGCCGAATCATCATAAACGATCCGGTAGTTTTCAGTTCACTCGCGGGTCAGTCACCCCTTCTCGACCGGTGGCGGCCCTCTCTCGCGTCGATCGCCGGACGATCGGAACGGTCGAGGCCGTCCGATCGCCCGTCGTCGCCAAGCGAGGGTTTAATTCCGAGAGCGCGTGAGGGAGCGGTGTGGACCCCGATCGGATCCCGGCCGAGTTCCCCGCTCCGAGCTTCCGTGGGACGCAGGAGCGAGCGCTCGCGGACATCTGCGACGCGTTCGCCGACGGCAACGACGTGGTGCTGGTCCGTGCGCCGACCGGGAGCGGCAAGTCGCTGCTCGCGCGGGCGATCATGGGCGCGGCCGACACTGCCGGCGACGTGGCGCCGAGCGAGGCGACGGGCGCCTACTACACGACGCCACAGGTGTCACAGATAGACGACGTCGAGGCGGACGACTTGCTCGACGATCTGGCCGTGATCCGCGGGAAGTCGAACTACGACTGCATCCTCCCCGGCGAGCACGAGACGCCCGTCAACCGCGCTCCCTGCGCCCGCCAGCAGGGGTTCGACTGCTCGGTGAAACACCGCTGTCCGTACTTCTCTGACCGGGCCATCGCCTCCGGGAACCGCTACGCCGCATTGACGTTAGCGTACTTCATGCGGACCGCCGGCTCCGAGGTGTTTCGCAAGCGCGACGTCGTCGTCATCGACGAGGCGCACGGGCTCGCGGAGTGGGCCGAGATGTACGCGACGATCGAGCTGTCGCCCGAGCGCGTCCCCGTCTGGGACGAGGTTGGCGTCCCCGACGTCGAGGCCGACGCCGGCCCCGAGGAGGACGCTCTCGACCGCACCGCCCGGTTCGCCGCGTCGCTCCGCGACGTCGCCAAGCGCGCCAAAGACGAACTGACGGGGCGCCCCGAACTCGACCGCGAGGAGGTCGCTCGCCGGGACCGGCTCGGCGAACTCATCAGCGAACTCGGCTGGTTCATCGAGGATTACCGGGACCCGGAGTCGCCGACGACGTGGGTGGTCGACCAGTCGGGCGGCGCGGGCTCGGCGATCGCGATCAAGCCGCTCGACCCCGCCCGATACCTCCGGCACACGGTGTGGGACCGCGGGAACCGCTTCGCGCTCCTCTCGGCGACGATCCTCTCGAAGGACGCGTTCTGTCGCGGCGTCGGTCTCGACCCCGCGAACGTCGCACTGGTCGACGTCGACCACACGTTCCCGTTGGACCACCGCCCGCTGTACGACGTGACGCAGGGGTCGATGACGTACGAACACCGCGACGAGACGGTGCCAAAGATCGCCCGCCTGATCGTCCGTCTGATGGCCGAACACCCGAACGAGAAGGGACTGATCCACGCGCACTCGTACGACATCGCGGGACGGCTCGTCGAGAAGCTGGGCGAGTTCGGCGTCGCCGCCCGGGTTCGACGGCACGGCCGCGAGGATCGCGACGCGGAGCTCGAGACGTGGAAGGCGTCCGCGGAGCCCGACGTGTTCGTCTCGGTGAAAATGGAGGAGGCGCTCGACCTCCGCGACGACCGCTGCCGCTGGCAGGTCGTGTGTAAGGCGCCCTACCGCAACACGAACGACTCCCGCGTCGCCCGACGACTCGCCGACGACCAGTGGGCATGGTACCACCGGACGGCGCTGCGGACGGTCATTCAGGCCTGCGGGCGGGTCGTCCGCGCGCCGGACGATTACGGTGCGACGTACCTCGCCGATAGCTCGCTGCTCGACCTGTTCGATCGGGCACGGGCGGACACGCCGCCGTGGTTCCGGGATCAGGTCGACGCGATGACGACCCCGACGTTGCCCGACTTCGACCCGGCCGCCGCGCTCGCGGGGATCGACGCCGAACCGTCGGGGCCCTCGCGGGCGAGTCGCCGTCGCGAGTCCGGGAGACGCGACGCGTCCGGTCACGGCGCGTCGGAAACGAGCGCGACGGGTCGATCCGGAATCGGCGGCTCCGGTGGTCGAGCCGGAGGGTCGACCGACGGCGACGAGACGCGGACCCGGTCCGAGACGGACGCCGAACGCCGAAAGGATCACCCGCTTTCAGACGTCTGGGGCGACGGGTAGCGACGACCGTGGGGCGAGGGGACCGGACGCGATAGCGGTGATGGGCTGTACACATCAGCGGTGACTGTCCGAACGCCTCAGCGGTCGCTGCCTGCAGCCCTCGGCAACCCCGCGTGTGGCGGCCGTGTTATACCCGTGTGTGGTGGCTGTGTTACACCCGCGTGGGGCGGCCGTGTTATAATAGGGTGACGCCCCAGGCGGCCATGGAACTCACCATGAGAAACGCGAAGAACAGCGCGAAGATCTGCTGTCGGTTCATACCCGATATACGGCCGCAGGGGGTCATAATTCCTGCGGGCCGTGGTGGGCACTGATTATACACCGCCGCGCGGCCCGGCTGTCAATATATATCGTATAAGGTGTATCATGGCCCTGAATGAAGTAGTAACGTTCATAAACCATCATGCCACATCCTCTGGTATGGCAACGAAGGGGCTGTCGAGTGCGCTGACGCTGTACGGTGCGCGAACGCTAACACTCTCTCAGGCGGCTGCACAGGCCGGACTGAGCGAGTCCGAGTTCATCGACCAGCTCGAGCGTCGCGGCATCGAAGTCACCGAATCTGAGCGCGCCGCCGCGCTCGGCAACGACCGTTCCGCCCGCGCGGACTGAAAACGGCTCAGCTCCCGTCGCGGCGACCCGCTTCCGTCGCGGCACCGTCCTTTTCACTCTCTGTCCCGCTCGGCGAGCTCTGGCTCACTCCTCGGGAACGAGGTGGACGTCGCCGCCGTGCTCGAACGCGAGAACGGTGTCGGCGTCGCGATCGACGAACGTCGGATTGGGGACGGTCTTCGCCTCGTAGGTCACGGGGTCGAGCACCTGGACCGCGTTCTCGTCTTCTACCGTGACGACGGTCGTCTCCGCCGCGTCGTCCCGCGTTCCGAGCCGGTGTGCGTCGGGCGCGTTCGCGTCCTCGAAATCGGAGGTGTACTCCGCACCGGTCGCGAGCCGCACCCCCCGCAAGCGCCCCGAGACGCTCGTGACGAGCACGGGGCCGTCGCCGTCTGCGGGATCGATGATCTCGCCCGCGGCGTACCGTGGGAGCCGGACCGCGAACGTCACTCGGTACACCTCGTTGCCGTCGCCGTCCTCGGTGACTAGGGTCGGGTACGATTCGAAGCTCCCGCCGAGCGCGTCGGTGATCCGCGTCGCGACGTTCTGCGCGAGTCGGTTCGAGGAGAGCTTGATGTTCGGCCCGTCGTCGGTTTCGTTCACCTCCGTGATGAACGCCTCGCGGTCGCCGTCCGCCTCCTGGTCCGCGACGTACGACTCGGCGATCGAGAGCGCCTCCGCGCGCTCCTCCGCCGTGATCTGACGGTCGTCCGCACGCACCTGCACGATTCCCGCGTAGTACCCTCCGGCGATCCGCCCACAGCGATCGCAGGTCCCCCGAGAGATCTTGACCGGAACGGTGACTTCGGCCGTCCGGAGCGTCCCGCGGACGACCCCGGAGAAGCGGCAGTGCATCCGCACGTTGTTCTCATCGACCTGCTCGGGCTCGACGCCCCAGTCGACGTCGTCGGCGTCGACGTGGACGCCGAGCGCCCCCGCGACCTCGTCGACGGCCACGTCGGTGTAGTCGCGCGCGCCCACGTCGCGCCACGACTCGCCGCGACGGACCGCGCCGCAGCCCGAACAGACGAGCACCTCGATCCGGTCCGGGGCGTCGACGAGATCGAAGTCCTCGAAGTAGCAGTCGTCACACAGCAGCGCGTCTCGTCCCCGCGGCTCGCCCGGAAGCGGTTCGCGCCGCTCGGGGACCGGATCGCCGCACCGCGGACAGAACTCCCGAGACTCGCTCATTACCGGCCGATACGCCGACGAGGCGTTTAAGCAGCGCGGACTGCGGTCGACCGCTCATCGGCGGCGGCCTCGCGGCGCTTCCGGTCCGCTCCGCCGCCCGGCCCTCCGAAATCGTTTTTCGCGCGGACCGTGAACGGGGTCGTATGAGCGGGAATCCAGACGACGAGCGGCTCGAAGAGCTTCGAGAACAGAAGATGGAAGAGCTCCGCGAGCGACAGCAGGGCGGCGGTGACGCCGAGGCACAACAGGAGGCACAGCAGCGCGCCGAGGCCCAGCAGGAGGCCGTGCTCAAACAGTACCTCACCGACGGCGCGCGCCAGCGGCTCAACGCCGTCGCGATGTCGAAACCGGAGTTCGGCGAGAAGGTGAAACAACAGGTGGCGGCGCTCGCACAGAGCGGTCGCGTTCAGGGGCAGATCGACGAAGACCAGATGCGTGATCTCCTCAAGGAGCTGCAGCCCGAGCAGAAGAGCTTCGACATCCGGCGGCGGTAGATGGAGCTCGCGCTGCTGTACAGCGGGGGGAAAGACTCCTCGCTCGCCGCCCATCTGCTCGACCGGTTTTACGACGTGCGCTGCGTCACCGGAAGCTTCGGGCTCACCGACGACTGGGAACACGCCGAGCGGGCCGCCACGGCGCTTGGGTACCCGTTCGAACGAGTCGATCTCGACCGCGCCGTCGCCGAGGCGGCCGTCGAGACGATGATCGTGGACGGCTACCCCCGAAACGGGATTCAGCGGGTCCACGAACACGCCTTGGAGACGATCGCCGCTCGTGACGTCGACGCCATCGCCGACGGGACCCGGCGTGACGACCGCGTTCCCACGGTATCTCGCGCGCAGGCGCAGAGCCTCGAAGACCGGCACGGGATCGATTACATCTCCCCGCTGTCGGGTTTCGGCCGCCACGCCGTCGACCGCCTCGTCGAGGCGACGTTCGACGTGCAACAGGGACCGAGCGAGGAGGTCCCGAAAGCGGACTACGAGGACGAGCTCCGAACGCTCATCGCTGACGAACACGGTGAAGAGACCGTCGCCGACGTCTTCCCCGACCACGACCAGACGTACGTACACGGGCGAAACGACTAGAGACAGGCTGGTTCCGCCAGGAACGGCGTGTCGTCTTAAACACCCGCGCTATCGTGTGGCACAGCCCTTCCTGTCGTATCACGAATACCTAGTGTAATGGCTTCGGAGCATCGATCAGCGGCATCGAACGACGCACAACGCCACCGAACGACCACAGCAGACGGCGCGCAGTTCGACCGAGACTCGGACGACGTCGACGCTCAGCCGATAGCGACGCGAACCCGGGTCCCGCCCGAGAGGGACCCGAAGACCGATACCGGAACGGACGCGAGCGGGACCGACGGCACCGAATCGGTCGACGACGATCCGATCTACCCGCAGACTAGAGTCCCGTGACGGCCGCCCTGGGGTGCCGGAGGAAGCGCTCGTCTCGCGTGTTTTGAAGCGTTCGCACGTTCGTTTCGCCTCGGCTCTCGACGACCGCCGCTCTGCGGTCCCGAAAGGATGCTTTCAAGCGGCCCCTCGCCGAACCGACGTATATGTACGACGGTCTCAAGGGATTCCGCGATTTCTACCCCGGCGAGCAGTCCGCCCGGCGCGAGGTGACGGACGCGATCGAAGACGCCGCGAGCCGGTACGGCTTCCGCGAGATCGCGACGCCCGCGCTCGAACGGACGGAGATGTACGTCGACAAGTCCGGCGAGGAGATCGTCGACGAGCTGTATGCCTTCGAGGATAAGGGCGGCCGGGACGTGTCGCTCACGCCGGAGCTGACGCCGACCGTCGCCCGGATGGTCGTCGCGAAGGGCCAAGCGCTGTCGAAGCCGATCAAGTGGATGTCGACGCGCCCGTTCTGGCGCTACGAGCAGGTCCAGCAGGGGCGGTTCCGCGAGTTCTACCAGACGAACATCGACGTGTTCGGCTCCTCGGCGCCCGAGGCCGACGCCGAGGTGCTCGCGGTCGCCGCCGACGCGCTCACGTCGCTCGGGCTCACCGGCGAGGACTTCGAGTTCCGGGTCTCACACCGCGACATCCTCGGCGGGCTGGTCCGGGCGCTCGCAGCCGACCCCGACGCGGTCGACACGCAGGCGGCGATCCGCGCGGTCGACAAGCGCGCGAAGGTCGACGACGCTGAGTACCACGGGCTCCTCTCCGACGCCGGCCTCGACCGTGACACCGCCCGCGAGTTCGACGACCTGATCACCGGCGTCGAGACCGTCGACGACCTCGACGCGGTCGCGGAAGCGGGCGGCGACGACGTCGCGGCCGCCGTCGACAACCTCCGGAACGTGCTCGCCGCGGCCGACGACTTCGGCGCCGGCGAGTTCTGTGCGGTCTCGCTGACGACCGCCCGCGGGCTCGACTACTACACGGGCGTCGTCTTCGAGTGTTTCGACTCGACCGGGGAGGTCTCGCGGTCGGTGTTCGGTGGCGGCCGGTACGACGACCTCATCGAGAGCTTCGGCGGCCAACCCACGCCGGCGGTCGGGGTCGCGCCGGGCCACGCGACGCTCAAGCTCCTCTGTCAGCGGGCCGACGTCTGGCCGGACGAGGAGCTGACGACGGACTACTACGTCCTCTCCGTCGGCGACACTCGCGCGACGGCGGCGGAGATCGCCCGCGAGCTCCGCGCGCTGGCCGACGACGTCGTCGTCGAAACCGACGTCTCTGACCGCTCGTTCGGCGCACAGCTCGGCTACGCCGACTCGATCAACGCGGAGACCGTCGTCGTCGTCGGCGAGCGCGACCTCGCGAACGGCGACGTGACGGTGAAAGATATGGCGTCGGGCGACGAGACGACCGCGCCGGTCGACGAGTTCCCGCCGGAGTCCGGACTGCCGACGTACGAGGATTACGAGTAGCGGACGGGCCCCGTTCGGTCGGCCTCGACACCGCTCACTTAAACGCCTCCCGCAGGAAGACGAGCGCCCCGCCCAGCATCGCGAGGTTCCCGAAGAAGGCGAGCCGCTCGCCGCTTTTGTCGTCCTCGTCGGCGTTCCAGAAGTCGTGCATCGTCGCCGTCACGATCGTCAGGAAGGCGACCGCCGCGCCGGTCGCGAGCCGCGGGAGCCGCCAGAGCGCGATCCCGACCCCCGCGACGAGCATCATTCCAGATGCGAACGGGGCCGCGACGTCCGGCGCCGGCACCCCGGCGGACTCCGCGTACTCGATCGTGTCCTCCATGTCGCGGAAGTCCTCGGAGGCCTGCGCGGCCAGTCCGACGCCCAAAAGGACCCGCCCGAGCCGCGAGGGGGCGCCCCGCCGTTTCTCCGTCGTCGCCTCGGTCCCGATCTCGTCTGCGGTGTCGGTATCGGTCATACGATCTCTCATGATAGCACACCTCATAAATCGTCCCCGTCGTCGGAGCCGAAGTCGGGGTAGCGCGGCCGGCGGGCTGGCCCGTCCGCGCGATCGGATGCGACCGCTTTAGGTTCCCCCGCGCGTTTGCGTCGATAGACACGTCGCCCCGGCGGATCACACGCGCCGACGGACGCCCCCGCGACCGGGTGTCGCGTCCGACCGCGCCCATCAGCGGGCGACACCGAGAACCATGCAACAGTACCTCGATCTCGTCGACGACACGCTGTCGACGGGCACGTACAAGCGGAACCGGACCGGCGTCGACACGATCGCGACGTTCAGCGGGCAGTACACCGTCGACCTCGCGGAGGGGTTCCCGCTGCTCACGACGAAGAAGATGGACGGCTACCGCTGGAACTCGCTGATCCACGAGGTCCTCTGGTACCTCTCCGGCGAGGAACACGTCCGGAACCTTCGCGAGGAGACGAAGATCTGGGACGCGTGGGCCGACGACGAGGGGCGACTCGACACCGCATACGGCCGCTTCTGGCGCCGGTACCCCGTGCCCGACGGGACGGACGCGCTCCCGGGCGAGACGTGGCCCGAGGACGCCCACCGCTGGGTGACCGTCGAAGAGGGGTCCGACGGCACCGAGCGCCGGACGTTCGATCAGATCCAGTACGTGCTCGACACGCTCCGCGAGAACCCGCGCTCCCGTCGCATGGTCGTCAACGCGTGGCACCCCGCGAACGCGACCGTCTCGACGCTCCCGCCGTGCCACTACACCTTCGTCGTGAACGTGCAGGACGGCCGGCTCAACCTCCATCTCACGCAGCGCTCCGGCGACATCGCGCTGGGCGTCCCGTTCAACATCGCGGCGTACGCGCTGCTCGCGAACGCGCTCGCTCAGCGGACCGGCTTCGAGGTCGGCGAGTTCGGTCACACGGTGGTCGACGCGCACGTCTACTGCGGCCGCGGCGAGCGCGGCGAGTGGTACGCGAAGAACCTCCCGTACGTCCAAGAGCGGCTCGCCAACGTCGAGAACAAGGCGGAGTACCTCGACGTGAAACGCTGGGTCGAGCGGACCGCCCCCGAGGAAGCCGACAGCGAAGCGGGCTACGACCACGTCCCGGGGCTCCTCGAACAGCTCTCGCGGGAGCCCAGAGACCGGCCCCGGATCGAGATCGCCGACAAGCCGCTTGACGAGCTGACCTACGACGACATCGCCGTCGTCGACTACGACTCCGCGGACGGACTCTCGTTCGCGGTCGCCGAGTGATGCGGGGGAACGCAGGCGACGGCGGCGGCGGGCGGACCACGGGGGCCGACCCCGCGATCGTCCTCGTCGCTGCGGTCGCAGCGAACCGCGTCATCGGCGCCGACGGCGCGATGCCGTGGCACTACCCCGCCGACCTCGCGCATTTCAAGCGGCTGACAGTCGGCCATCCGGTGATCGTCGGGCGGGCGACGTACGAGAGCATCGCGGATCGGATCGGCGGCCCGCTCCCCGACCGAACCAGTGTCGTGTTGACGACCCGCGATATCGGCGACGGCGACCTCCCCGAGGGGGCCGTCGTCGCGAACGATCTCGACGAGGCCGTGTCGCGCGCGGCGGCAGACGCGGCCGAACGCGGCGTCGACGCGATGTACGTTATCGGCGGCGCGACCGTCTATGAACAGTTCCTCGGTCGCGCCGACCGGATGGTGCTGACCGAAGTCCCGGAACGACCCGAGGGCGACACGCGGTTCCCGCCGTGGAGCGAGAGCGAGTGGGTCGAGGTTGATCGCGAACTCGCGGGGGACGACGGCGACGATGGAGACGCCGACGATGGCGACGATGATGTCGACGAGAGCGACGACGGTGCCGACGAGAGCGACGACGGTGCCGACGACGGCGACGACGCGCTGGCCTTCGTCACCTACCGGCGAGTCGACGGGTAGAGCGCTGTTGAAAAAGCCAACTGCAAACGTTTGGTCTTAGCACGCAAAAAAGCACGTTTGAAACTTCTGAGCACAATAAAAGCCTCTACTACGTGATTGTGGAGTCTTTTTAGAAACAAGCAAACACTTATGTCTCAGGATATGGTATGTGTTGACATGTCAAAACCCGAGCTCGCGGTCGAACCGATCGAGTGTCCGTTCTGCGGAGCGACGGTAGCGTCTCCCGGTGCCGGGTTCGTCACTCACATCGAGGCGGAGCCGGCGTGTCGCGAGTCGTTCGAGACGTGGCGCGACCGCGTCTCGGAGGACATGCGCGGCGGCTGGCCCGGGTGACTGCTCCGGGCAGCACCGGTCGAGCAGTCGAGAGCGGTGGCGAGCGCGGCCGGCGAGCGCCGACTCAGCTTCGCAACGCCTCGACCGGACGCTCGTTCGCCGCCTTCCAGGCGGGGTACGCGCCGCTGACGAGACCGACGCCGACACCGAAGCCGAGTGCGAGCAGTAGGTAGTACCCATTCGTCGGGTCGAGCACGAGCGCCGCGTCGACCGCGGGCGTCGAGACCACGAGTCCGGCGACGAGCAGGACGGTGAGGGCGGTCCCGGCCGCCGCGCCGGCCGCGCCGATGAGGCCGGCCTCCGCGAGCAGCACGCGCAACACGTCGCGGCGCGTCACGCCGACCGCGCGCATCACGCCGATCTCCTGTCGCCGCTCGACTGTGCTCATGAGCATCACGTTGAGGATCGAGACGCCGGCGACGACCAGCGAGATGGCTCCGAGGCCGAGCAGGAACCTGCTCAACAGGTCGAAGAACTCGTTGATCTCGTCGACGATCGCGGCCAGTTCGAACAGGTCGACGCGCTCTTCGCGGGCGTTCACCTGCTCGCGGATGTCGTCGGCGGCGACTCGCGCCGCCGCCCCAGAGTCGGCGACGACGAGGGCTTGGCCGTATCCGTCCGCCGAGAACGCCGACTCCGGCAGGAAGACAGCGTCGTCGGGCGCGACCGGGCTGAACGTCTGCGTCTCGACGAGCACCGCGACGATCCGGACCTGCGAGCCGGCGATCTCGACGGTGTCACCGGCTTCGACGCCGAGGTCGTCGGCGATCCCGGCCCCGAGGATCGCCCCCTGTCTGTGTCGCTCCGGAAGCCGCCCGTCGGCCGCCTCGAATGCGAGCGCCGGCTCCTCGACGCCGTAGACGGTCGCGAACGTCTGTCCGCTCGAACTGCCGACGAGCGCGTTGTCCGAGTACAACGGCACGACCGCCGGCCCGCCGACGGCGCGGCGGATCGCCGAGATGTCCGTGTCGGAGAGGGAGTCGACGCCGGCGTCGGCGTTCGGCGTGACCACGACCTGCGTGCCGATGTCGCCGATGGCGTCTTGCGCGCCGAGCGCGAGCACGTTGCCGAAAATTCCGAGCGCGGCGACCGCGAGGACGCCGATACAGACGCCGAGAACCGCCAGCACCGTTCGGACTCGGTTCCGGCGCAGGTTCCGCGCGGCCATGGAGACCGCGGGTCGCCAGCCGCGCAGCCAGCCGGAGCGCTCCTCGAAACCGACCGCCTGTCGGTCGCCGGTCATCGCTCTCCCGATGCCGTCGCCGATTCGGAGTGTCGTCGCGGTCCGTTCGGCGATTCGTCCCCCGCCGACTCCTCGGGAACGCCCCCGACGAGCACGCCGTCTGTGAGCTCGACCACGCGGTCGGCGTACTCCTCGACGAGGGGGTCGTGCGTGACCGCGATCACGGCGACCCCCTCGGACTTCACCCGCTCGAACTCGGCGAGGATCGCCTCGCCGGTCTCCGTGTCGAGGTTCCCGGTCGGCTCGTCGGCGAGCAACACTTCCGGCCCGTTGATCAGCGATCGGGCGATGGCGACCCGCTGTTTCTGCCCGCCGGAGAGCTCCGTCGGCTCGTGGTCGAGCCGGTCACCGAGGCCGAACCGCTCCAACAGGTCGGCGGCCCGCCCGCTCGCGTCGCCGGCGTCGAACGCGGTCGGCAGCGCGACGTTCTCGACCGCGGTCAGCGTCGGTAGCAGGTGGAAGTCCTGGAAGACGAATCCGATCGACTCCTTCCGGGCCGCGGTGCGCTCGGCGACGGAGAGGCTCGTCACGTCGGTTCCGGCGAGCAGCCGCCGGCCCGCCGTCGGGTCGTCGAGCAGTCCGAGCACGTTGAGCAGCGTCGACTTCCCGGAGCCGCTCGGTCCGACGACCGCGACGAACTCGCCCGGCCGGACCGCGAAGTCGACGTCGTCGAGGGCGACGACCGGCTCGGCGCCCCCGCCGGGATACCGCTTGACTGCACCGCGGAGTTCGACGCTATACATCGCGTCGACGGATCACGCCCCCCACGATCGCGAGCCCGGCGGCACCCACGAGGCCGACGACCGCCAGCGCGCCGGCGAGGCTCCCGAACGTCCCGCCCGAGCCCCCGTCGGTCCCGTCACCGTCGGGCAGCGCCACGTTCACCGTCTCCGTGTACCGAACGCCGCGCTCGGTGTACTCGATTTGGACCGGGACCTCGTCCGCGGCGGTCGCGTTGACCGCGGCCCGCAGGTCGAAGCCGACGAAGTCGCTCGCACCGAGCGTCCCGACGAAGTACTCCGCCCCTGCTGGCGTCGGCGAGACGCCCGGACCCTCCCCGACGGAGACGACGACGCCGTCCATCTCGCCGGCCCCCGCGTTACCGAGGTTGGCGTCGACGACGACTCCCCCGTCGTCACTCGTCCGGACCGTCGCGTCGGTGACAGTCGGGACCGCCTCGCGGGGCGGATACGTGATCGTCGACTCCGCGGTGCGTTCCGCGCCCGCGCCGTCCTGTGCATCCGTCCCGGACCGGAACGCTGCCGTGAACGTCACGTCGGACCGGCGGTCGATTGGTCCGAGGTCGACGACGACTCGCCGCTCTTCGCCGGGGGCGACGTCCTCGACGACGAACGGGCCGGCGTTCACGGCGGACGGCTCGTCGCCTCCGCCGTCGATCGCCGTCCCGACCGCGGTGAGGCTCACGCGGTCGGCGGTCGTGGTGCCAGTGTTGACGACCGTCACCGCCACTGGCGAATCGGCCGACTGCGCGCCTTCCTCTGCGTCGTCGCCGGTGTCGAGCCCGCCGCCGCCCCCGCCGAAGAGGCCCTCGATACCGCCGACGCCGAGCCCGCCGCCGTCCCCGTCGTCGTCGCTCTGGAGGTCTGCCGGATCGATCGCCCGGGTCCGCAGGTCGAGCGCGACCTCGGTCGGCTGGACGTCGACGACGACGTCTCGCGTGACGGTCACCGGCTCGTCGGTCGTCGACTGTTCGGCGACGACCTCGACGGTGAGCCGGTGTTCGCCCGGCTCTTCGAACCGAGTCCACAGCGCTGCGTCGAGCGAGTCGCCCGCCGACAGCGCGCCGAGCGACGTCGCCTCGTCGAGGGTCCCGCCGTCGCTATCGAGGAGCCGGACGTCGGTCACGTCGGCCGCCGCCGGGCTTCCGGGAGAGTTCGAGACGGTCAGGTTCAGTACGGTCCGTTCGCCGACCGCCGGCTCGGTCGCGCTCGTCTCGATCTCGTCAATCGTTATCCGTGTGTCGGGCACCGCCGTGACCCCGCCGACGGCCCCGAACACCGCGAGGAGGGCCATCAGCACGGCCGTCGTTCGGAGGGATATCAATGGTACCGCTGTTACGGGACCGGCCGACATATATCCGTCGTAGGGGGGTCCCGCAGCGCCGCGTAAAAGCCGTTGCCGGTCTCGTCAGTCGGGTACCGGTTAAGGAGGGTTTTTCAACCGTCCGACGTAAGGTTCGGTAATGAGCGAACGCGACACCGCGCGAGCGGGTGAGAGACGATGATGGGTGGTAACGACCAGCAGGCGTACGACCGCGGCACGTCGCTGTTCTCGCCCGACGGCCGGATCTACCAGGTCGAGTACGCCCGCGAGGCGGTCTCGCGGGGCGCACCGAGCGTCGGGGTCCGGACGACCGAGGGCGTGGTCTTCGTCGCGATGTCTCGCCCCTCCTCGACGCTGATGGAGGCCGAGAGTATCGAGAAGCTTCACAAGCTCGACGACCACGTCGGCACCGCGAGCGCGGGCCACGTCGCCGACGCCCGGCAGCTGATCGACCTCGCGCGCCGCCAGTCGCAGGGGAACCGGCTCCGCTACGGCGAGCCGGTCGGCGTCGAGACGCTGACGAAGTTCATCACCGACCACATCCAGGAGAACACGCAGCGCGGCGGCACGCGCCCGTACGGTGCCGCCCTCCTCATCGGTGGCATCGACAACGGAGAGCCGCGCCTGTTCGCCGCCGACCCCTCCGGGACGCCAAACGAGTGGAAGGCGACCGTCATCGGCGGCGGCCGCTCCGACATCCAGGCGCACCTCGAGGAGGAGTGGACCGACGAGCTCTCGCTGACAGACGGGATCGAACTCGCCGTCGCGGCGCTCGCCGCTCACGACGACGAGTTCGAACCAGCAGACCTCGCGGTCGCCACGATCACGGACGCCGACGGCTACCGCACCGTTCCGACCGAAGCGGTCGCCGAGGCGTTCGACGCGGCCGGGCTGGTCGCGGGCGGCGAAGCGGAGGAGGCGGCCGGCAGCGAAGAGGAGGAGGCGGCCGACGACGCTGACGACCCGGACGACGAGGAGTAGTCGAGAGACGGGGTTCCCGGGACCCGCTCCGGCCGACCGTTTTTATTTAGTCCCGCCGAACAGCGGGTATGACACGGATCGCGGAACTCGTCGCGTACCCGATGAAGTCGCTCGACGGCGTCGCCGTCGATAGCGCGGCACTCGGCCCACGCGGTGCCCTCCGCGGGGATCGCTCGTACGCCCTCGTGGAGGCGGGCGTCGATCCCCGAGACGCCTCGGTCAGTGGCGGCGGCGGGTACGTCAACGGAAAGAGCGAGCCAGCGATACATCGGCTCCGCGCGAGCTACGAGCTCACCGGTCCGACGGACGCGACCCCGACCGCGGTCACGCTCGAACGACCTGCACGAGGAGCCGACGGCGACGTCGGACGTAACGCCGGACGCGACGGCGATATCGATCCGGACGGTGACCGCGGGGCCGGGGTCGAGGCCGCCGAACGACGGTTCGCTCTCCCCGACGAAACCGACGCGCTGGCGGCGTTGGTCGGCGAGTACCTCGGATACCCCGTCGACCTCGTGCGCGAGCCGGACGGCGGGTTTCCCGACGACCGCGCGGCGCCCGGTCCGACCGTCGTTTCGGTCGGCACGCTGGAAGCGGTCGCCTCGTGGTTCGACGGGATCGCGGACGCGACGGAGGCGCGGCGCAGGCTCCGTCCGAACGTCGTCCTCGACGACTGCCCCGCGTTCTGGGAGGACCACCTGTTCGCGGACCACGGCGAGGGCGTCCGCGTCGCCGTCGGCGACGCCGAACTCGTCGGCGTCAACCCCTGCCAGCGCTGTGTGGTGCCATCTCGCCACCCCGACACGGGCGTCGAACTCCCCGGATTCCGCGAGACGTTCGTCGAGCGGCGCCGAGCGACCCTCCCCGAGTGGACCGAGAGCGACCGGTTCGACCACGACTTCCGGCTGATGGTCAACACCGTCGTCCCGGAAGCGCAGTGGGGGTCGACGGTCGCGGTCGGCGACCGAGTGACGATCGAGGGGACCGTCGAAACCGTCGACGACGACGGTATCGTCGTGACCGCCGCGGAGGGTGACGGATGAACCGTCGAGGGACGCCCGGGCGGGAGAGCGAGGCTGCACGGTCGACGGAGCGGCGGATCTGGTACGGGTACGGTCAGTTGGGGCGCGCGGAGAAGACCCGCTTCGGCGTCTTCTTACACGACATCACTCGGCTGTTTTCGGAGATCTCGATCCTGTCGCTGCCCGTGCTGCTGGCCGTCATGGAGTACCCGCCGACCGGCTGGTTCGACGCCAAGGCGACGGGGCTCATCGCCTGGCTCACTGCGGTGCTCGTCGGGACGCTCGTCCGTGGCGGCTTCGTCCGACCGCTCCTGACGCCGACCCCCGGCTGGGTGACGCTCTCGCCGTCGCTGCTGATCGCGCGACTCCCCTACTTCAACGGCGGGCTGGCGCTGGCGATCTTCGGCGGCCTCTGGATCGGGCAGTCGGCGGGTGGAATTGCGACGCTAAGCGGTGGCGGCGGGATCGCCGTCGGAATCGCTTGGACGGTCGGCGTCGCCTCGCTGCTCCCGCTGCTCTTCCCGTGGTTCGCGGAGCGGTGGCTCTCGGTGCTCGGTTGAGCAAGCGGCCAAGAGTGTCGATCGATACGGGCGCGAGGACCAGCGGCCGCCAGCGAGACGAGCCTCGGTGACCGCCGAGAACGCGGGCGTCAGCGACCGCCGTCGGTCATCGCGACCGGCTCGTCGTCCGCGGTCTCGGCGGGGGCGTCGCTCCCGCGGCCGGTCGCCTCCCCGACGCGTGCGGTGTCGGGCGTCGTCTCGTCGACGCCGAAGTGGTTCCACAGCGTGATTCCGACGACCGCGTAGGCGACGAGGTCGTAGTGGACGGCGCCGCCGAACCCGGTGAACGCGGCGGCGGTGCTGTACCCGAAGAGGGCGACGACACCGCCGACGAACGCGGTCTCGTTCGTGAGTCGTCCCTCGGCTGCGTCCGCGAGCGCGCGTCGGATGATCGGCCCGCAGGCGACGAGGAACGCGACCCCGGAGAGCGCGGCGAGGTTGACGAAGAAGTGCGTCGCCACCCCCGAAGCCAGAATAGACTGGAGGTACGCGACCGTGACGGGATCGTAGAACAGCCACTCGATGCGGGTCGGGTACATCACTCCGATGTACGGGGTGGCGACCATCAGCCCGAACAGCACGGCGACGGCGACGCGGGCGGAGGCGAACTGTGACGCGCGGCGGGCGAGGAACGCGTCGTCCCCGGGTGCGACGACGAGCCCGCACAACGACAGCGTCTCGCGGAGTTCGGTGCGGCTCACGGAGGGGTCGTGGTAGACGCCAACGGTCCCGTTCCGCTGGGTCGCCGAGGCGGCGCTGACACCCCCGCAGTCGCGGAGCACCGCCTCCAGTTTGGACTCCCGGCGCTTCGTCTCGATTCCGTCGACGGAGAACGTGTCGTGGACGTGCGACTCCGGGACGCGAGCCACTCTCGGTCCGGTGTCAACCGCGGCGTCGCCGTCACCTCGCTGTCCGCCCGTCGGCGTGTCGATTCCTCGGTCACGGACCACGGCGTCCAGCTTCGTCGGACGGCCGTGGCGGTCGTCTGGCATGTGAATTACCTACACGTCCACCAGCATGAAACTTCCCCCCGTTACGTCGGGATACGTCCGCTACTTCGCGAAGTAACTGGTGAAGTAGCCGGAGAGGAACGAGGCGATGCCGACCGCCGCGAGCAGCTCCCCGCGGCTCCACGGACCGTCGTCCTCCCGGGCGACCGCGGCGGTCACGACGAGGCTGATAGCCAGCGAAATGATACCGTTACTCAGGTCGGTTGTGAATCCCATACCGACCGTACTCGTCGAGCGGACATATTCGTTCGGTCGGTTCGGTCGGGCTCACGGGGTCGATCGCTCCGACGGTCAGGCGTTGACCGATTCGATGTATGTGGTGACGATCATCTGTCCCTTCCGCGTGAGCGCGGCTCCGGAGTCGCCGTCGACGACGAGGTTCGCTTCGCGGAGCGTGTCGAGGACCATCGACGTCTGCGTGACGTCGCCAGTGACGACGTCGGAGACGCTCGCCTCGCCGCCGGCAGAGTAGATCGACACGAGAATCTCCAGCTGCTCGTCGGTCGGGTCGAACGCCTCGACGTCTTCCATCACCTCGTCGTATTCCAGCTTGATGTACCGCCCGAGGACGTTCAGGGTTCGCTCGTTCGGCACGGTCGCGATCGACGTGACCGTCTGCGCGTCGGAGACGTGGCGGAAGACGAGCGCGGGACGCTTCGTGCCCGCGATCGTCCGACTCGTGCGCTCGTAGTCGATGACCGAGGAGAGGTCCACGCGGAACGGTTCCGGGCAGTTCGTGAACCCGATCGCGCCCGGCGAGAGGGTGACCGACGCCTTGTGGTCGGTGGCGTCGGTGACGCGGCCGCCGACCTTCGCGGGGTGGCGGACGGTGACCGTGACGTTCCGCAGCAGCGCCTTGAAAAGGAGTCGCGTGAACTGGTCCATATCGTCCGGCTCGCCCTCGACGAGTGCGACCCGTCTGGTCCCGTCGCGGTCGTACGCGACGGTCACGCTGTCGTTGAAAAACGACCGGAGATCGCCGGGGACGGTGCCGACGACCACGTCGAACACGTTCGAGAGCGGGACGGTCGTCTTCGTCTCGGCGGTCGCGAGCACCAGCCGACGCTGGCTCAGGAGGACTCGGCCCGTCACCGGCTCGTCGTCCCCGAGGTCTGCGGTGTGGACTCGACCGACGAAGTCGGCGATGACGGACTCCTTCATCGACTGTCTCTGCGCGCCGTTCGCTCTTGATTGTTACCCACCTCGTATCAGTCGTGATAACTGTCTGTCACGCCGTGGTCGGCGAGCAGAAGGGCGGGTTTCGGACGCGAATCGGGCTCCGCGGTCATGCAGAGAGACGAGGAACAGCAAAGCCTAATGAGGTGGGATTCTAACCGTCAAGTGATGCCCACAGTAGAATACCTTAACTACGAAGTACTCGACGACCACGGCTGGTCGATGGACGACGACAACCTCTTCGAGGAGGCCGCCGAGGCCGACCTCGGCCAGGAAGACTACGGCAGCCTCGAAGTGAACCAGGGCGAGTACATCCTCGAAGCCGCCGAAGCACAGGGCTACGACTGGCCCTTCTCGTGTCGCGCCGGTGCGTGTGCGAACTGCGCCGCCATCGTGAAGGAAGGCGACATCGAGATGGATATGCAGCAGATCCTCTCCGACGAGGAGGTCGAAGAGAAGGACGTCCGGCTCACCTGTATCGGGAGCCCGACCGCCGACGAGGTCAAGATCGTCTACAACGCGAAACACCTCGACTACCTGCAGAACCGCGTCATTTAAACAGCGCCCCCGTCGGGCGTTCGCCGATATTTTTCGGACCGCTAACCGCGGTTCCGTCTCGCAGTCACCGGGGTTATGACCTGCTAAAGGTGCCGGCTTCGTGGACCATGCTGGCCCCGTGAACTGCGCCGGCCTCGTGAACCATGTCGGCTTCAGCGGCATCACATCGGGCGGCTGAGGCGGTCTCTCGGTGCGGGACACGCGACCGAGCGCGTCCCCGAACCAACAGGATTTATCATGCGTCTGTCTGATGTTCACGTATGGACGGGAGCAACACGGGCGACACGAGCGGTTCCGTTCGACCCTCGGATATCGGGACAGACGGGGAGCCTGTTCCCGGTGAGCCGATCATCGAACCCGCCGTCTCGACGGCGGCCGCGGCGACGCAGTCGGTCGCTCACGCGACGCTGAACGGAGCCGATCGCGCGTCACGGGCGGACCGCATCGCCTCGATTCTCGTGGCCGTCGGCCCCGGGCCGCACTCGGGGGCGACCGTCGATCTGGCGCGACGACTGGCCGACGCGACGGACGCGTGGCTCGAACTCTTTCACGTCGTCCCCTCGGACGCCGCGCTCGCGGACAGCGCGAGCGCGGCGAACGAGTCGGACGGCCCGGGCGACGCCGACGACTACGCCGAAGCCGGAGCGGCCCTCCTCTCGGCGGCTCGCGACCGCCTCGGTGACTTCGACCGCGTCGACCGGTGGCTCGTCGAAGACCGAACCGCGGCGGACGCGATCGTCGAGCAGTCGTCGTACTACGACCTCGTGGTCGTCGGCGCCCCTACGACGGGGACCGTCGGTCGGTTCGTGTTCGGCTCCACCACCGACACCGTGGTGGACGACGCCGAGGTGCCCGTCGTCGTCGTCGAAGGCGACGGATCCACGTCGATTCGCGACGAGTAGCCGGGTTCTCCACGGACGGTCTCGCTGGCGATCCTGGTCAGGGGACAGTGCCGACAGCGTTAAATCGGTGTACATACTTGTACATTGTAACGCGAAACAATACATCGGTGAACATTATGGATATCAACGACACGGTCGAACGCGTGACGGACGGGGCGGATCTGACGGTCGAGCAGGCCCGCGAGGCCGCGCGGCTGGTCTTCGAGGAGGCGACGGAGGCGCAGATCGGCGCCCTGCTCGCGGCCCTCAGAGCGAAAGGCGAGACCGAAGCCGAGATCGCCGGGTTCGCACAGGGGATGCGCGACGCCGCCCGCACCATCGAGCCGGACCGGGAGCCGCTCGTCGACACCTGCGGCACCGGCGGCGACGATTACGACACGATCAACGTCTCGACCACCGCGGCGATCGTGGCGGCGGGCGCGGGGGTGCCGATCGCCAAGCACGGCAACTACTCGGTCTCGTCGTCGTCCGGCAGCGCCGACGTGCTGGAGGTCGCGGGCGCGGACATCGAGGCGGAGCCGCCCGCCGTCGAGGCCGCCATCGAAGACGACGGAATCGGGTTCATGCTTGCCCCGGTGTTCCACCCGGCGATGAAGGCGGTCATCGGCCCGCGGAAAGAGCTCGGGATGCGGACGATCTTCAACGTGCTCGGTCCTCTCACGAACCCCGCGGGCGCCGACGCGCAGGTCCTCGGGGTGTACGACCCCGAGCTCGTCCCGACGATCGCTCGGTCGCTCGCGCATATGCCCGTCGAGCGAGCCCTCGTCGTTCATGGCGCCGGGATGGACGAGATCGGACTGCACGACGAGACCGTCGCCGCCGAGATCGACGGCGAGGAGATCCGGGAGTTCACGATCACGCCGGCGGAGCTCGGCTTGGAGCGCGCACCCATCGAGGCGGTCGCCGGCGGGACGCCCGAGGAGAACGCGGCCGACCTCCGCGGGATCGTCGACGGGTCGGTGACGGGTCCGAAGCGGGACCTCATCGTCGCGAACGCCGGCGCGGCGATCTACGTCGCCGGCGAGGCCGAGTCGCTCGCGGCGGGCGTCGAGCGCGCCATCGAGGCGATCGACTCGGGAGCGGCCGCGGAGAAGTTCGCGGCGCTTTGCGGCGCGGAGCGGCCGGTGGGTGAGCGCTGATGGCCCGCGTGAAGATCTGCGGGCTGACCCGCGATGCGGACCTCCGCGCGGCGATCGACGCCGGCGCCGACGCGGTCGGCGTGATCACGGAGGTCCCGGTGGACTCCCCTCGCGAGGTCGACCCCGCGAAGGCTGCCGACCTCCTCGCCGACGTGCCACCGTTCGTCACCGCGACGCTCGTCACCATGCCGGAGTCGGCCGAGCGCGCGGTCGATCTCGTCCGGATGGCCGGCCCCGACGCGATCCAGCTTCACGGGGAGTGGACCCCCGACGAGATCGGATTCATCCGGGCGGAGACCGAGCGAAAGGTGTTGCTCGCCGTCGACGCGGACGACCCGGTCCGCGCGGAGGAGTTCGACGGCGTCGCCGACGCGCTCGTCGTCGATTCGACCGACGACGCCGGTGCGGGGGGCACCGGCGAGACCCACGACTGGGAGGCGACCGGGCAGCTGGCGGCGCGGCTCCGGACGCCGGTCGTCCTCGCCGGCGGGCTCACGGCCGACACCGTCTCGGAGGCGGTTCGCATCGCCGATCCGTTCGCCGTCGACGTCTCGTCGGGCGTCGAACTCACCGACGGCCGGAAGGACCACAACGCGGTGGCTCGGTTCGTCGCGAACGCGGGCCGGGAGATGGAGTTAGCATGAGCGATCCGACCGCCTCCGCGTCGCCGTCGCCGCCGCTCGATCGCTCGAAGGCGTCGTTCGTCGAGTTAGCGAGCGACGGCGACGCGGAGACGCCGGTCGTCGTTCGCACCGCGGCGTCGCTCGACCTCGACGTCACCCCCCTGACGGCGTACGCGACGCTGGTCGGCGACGGCCCGTACGGCTTCCTCCTCGAGTCGGGCGAGAAGGTCGCTTCCAGCGATCCCGACGGCGCGTTCACCGCCGGCGGGAAGGCGGACAAGCACGCCAGGTACTCGTTCGTCGGCTACGACCCCGAAGCGATCGTCTCCGTCCACCCGGATCGCACCGACGTGACCCGACTCGGCCCGGCCGCGGAGTTCGTCGGGGGCGAAGGCGGTCCGGCGGCCGCCGACGCAGTCGGCCCGGCGGCCGGCGACGCCATCGACCGCATCCGCGCGGCGTTCCCCGACGTGCGCCTCCGAGGGTTCCCCGACACCGACCGGCAGATCCTCTCGGGCGGCTTCGTCGGCTTCTTGGCGTACGAGGCGGTGTACGACCTCTGGTTGGAGGAGGTGGGCGTCGACCGCCCGGAGACCGAGTTTCCGGACGCCGAGTTCGCGCTCACGACCCGGACGATCGTCTTCGACGAGAAGGAGGGGACCGTCGAACTCGTCTTCACGCCCGTCATCGGATCGGACGACGACCCCGCCGACGTGTACGACGACCTCGTCGCCGAGGCGGAGCGCGTCGCCGACGAACTTCGAGGGGCGTCCCCGCCGGATCCGGCCGGCATCCGCGTCGACGACGAGTCGGCCGGGCCGCGTGCCGAGTACGAGGCGGCGGTTCGGACCGCGAAGCGACACGTCCTCGACGGTGACATCTATCAAGGCGTGATCTCGCGGAGCCGCGAGCTGCGGGGCGAGGTCGACTCCCTCGGCCTGTACGCGGCGCTGCGGGACGTGAACCCCTCGCCGTACATGTACGTCCTCAGACACGACGACCGCACCATCGTCGGCGCGAGTCCGGAGACGCTGGTGTCGGTACGAGGCGATCGGATCGTGTCGAACCCGATCGCGGGCACCTGCCCGCGCGGGACGAGCCCCGTCGAGGACCGCCGACTCGCCGGAGAGATGCTCGCAGACGGGAAGGAACGCGCCGAGCACACGATGCTGGTCGACCTCGCACGGAACGACGTGCGCCGCGTCTCGGAGCCGGGGTCGGTCCGCGTCGAGGAGTTCATGAACGTGTTGAAGTACAGCCACGTGCAGCACATCGAATCGACCGTCACGGGACGGCTTGCGTCCGAATTCGACGCCTTCGACGCGACCCGCGCGACGTTCCCGGCGGGGACGCTCACCGGGGCACCGAAGGTCCGAGCGATGGAGATCATCGAAGCGCTCGAGTCGACTCCGCGGGAGGCGTACGGCGGCGGGGTCGGCTACTACGCCTGGACCGGCGACGCGGATTTCGCGATCGTGATCCGGACGGCGACGCTCGACGAGACTGCCGATGAGTCGGTCGTGACCGTTCGCGCCGGGGCCGGACTCGTCGCTGACTCGGACCCGGCCGCCGAGTACGAGGAGACCGAACAGAAGATGGACGGGGTGTTGACTGCGATCGATCACGTTCGGGAGGAGTCCGCTGACGACGCGGACGCAGCGATCGGCGAGCGCCACCCCACCGAGACGGAGGTCGAGGAATGAAGGTCGTCGTCGTCGACAACTTCGACTCGTTCACGTACAACCTCGTCGAGTACGTCTCCGACCAGCCGATCGGTGGCGGACCGATCGATATCGAGGTGTTGAAAAACACCGCGTCGCTCTCGGCGGTCGAGCGCGCGGACCCGGACGCGATCCTCATCAGCCCCGGTCCCGGCCACCCGAAGAACGACCGCGACGTCGGCGTCACGGCAGATGTCCTCCGAGACCTCTCGCCGGCGATCCCGACGCTCGGGGTCTGTCTCGGCCTCGAGGCCGCCGTGTACGAGTACGGCGGGACCGTCGGTCACGCGCCGGAGCCGATCCACGGAAAGGCGTTCCCCGTCGATCACGACGGCGAGGGCGTGTTCCGCGGGCTCGATCAGGGGTTCCGCGCCGGACGCTACCACTCGCTCGCGGCCACCGACGTGCCGGACGTCTTCGAGGTGACCGCCACCACGGACCACGACGGCGAGTCGATCGTGATGGGGATCCGCCACCGCGAACACCCCATCGAGGCCGTCCAGTTCCACCCCGAGAGCGTGCTCACGGCCGTCGGCCACGACGTCATCCGAAACTTCCTGACCTCGGTGTGAGCGCCGACTACAGCCGCGTCACTCGGCGCTGTCGTCGCCTCAGGAGTCGTTCGCGTCGTCGTTCTCGGCTTCGCTGGGGGCGTTTTCGGCTTCGCTGCCCTCGTCGTTCTCGGATCCCTCACCGTCGTCCGTCTCCGCCGGGACCCCCCGGCCCGCCAATCCGACCAAGTGACCGACCTCCGGGAGGATAATCTCGTCGACGCCGAGCCGGACCGCGTTCTCGGAGCCGGGGAGACAGAACACCGGCGTGGCCGCGACGATCCCTGCGGTCGCGCGGGTTCCGACGGTCCTCGTGCCGACCTCCGCGTAGGAGAGCCGGCGGAACAGCTCGCCGAATCCGGGCAACCGTTTCGCGAAGAGCCCCCGCACCGCCTCTGGCGTCACGTCGTCAGGGGTCACGCCCGTCCCCCCGGTGGTCACGACGACGTCGGTGTCTTTCCGGCGGGCGAGCCGGTCGACCGTTCCCTGAACGCCGTCGTACTCGTCGGGAACCAGTTCGCGAATGGCGACCTCGTGACCCGCGTCCTCGAACGCCGAGGCGGCGTACTCTCCGGACGGGTCCGTATCCATGTCGCGCGACGACGACACCGTGACGACCGCGACCGCGACAGAGTCGGCGTCGTGGTGATGGTGGCCGTGGTCGTCGTGGCTGTGGCCGTCGTCGTGGCTGTGGCCGTCGTCGTGGCTGTGACCGTGTTCGTGGCTGTGACCGTCGTCGTGGCTGTGACCGTCGTCGTGGCTGTGGCCGTCGTCGTGGCCGTGGCCGTCGCTGTCGCCCGAACTTGATTCGTGGTCGTGGTCGCGCTCGTCAGACATGGCTCGGCGTTCGGTGGCGACCCTCAAAACACCCCGCGGTGCCGGCACGGGGACCCGGATCCGCCGACCGTCATAGCGCTCGCATGCACTCCCGTCAGGGCCAATCGTCGCGCGTCGGCTCCTCGGCCGCCTCGCCGTCCGGCTCGTCGGTCGTAAGGATCCAGCCGGCAGCCTCGGCCGCGTCCTCGACGTGGAGGAACTCCCAGTCGGTCGCCGCCGCGAGGGCTTCGTCCTCCTCGTCGATGCCGACGAAGACGTGTCGCTCCGTGTCGAACTGCTTGGCGATGTTCTCGAGGCTCTCTTCGACGCCGCGGGGTCCCGAGAAGAAGTCCTGCCGCACCCGGTGTTTGCGGGTGAAGTTCGTGACGACGTAGGTCGGCTTCTCGCTGACCACGCCGACGTACTCCGTCCACTGCCGAGCGTTGTTGAACACGTCGTTGGGGTCGGCGAGGGCTTTCAGGGCCTCCAGTTCGAAGGCCAACGTCATGTCGGTAGATCCGCCACTATCCATGCCTCACCTTTCTCGTGGCGAGCGAAAACAACTTCGCTTTCGCGGTTGACGGGCGCGAACGACCGCCGGACCGATCCCCGCTCAGCGGGCGCGGACCTCGTAGTACTCCGTGAACTTCACCACGTCGCCGTCGTCGAGGTCGCCGGTCTCGGGAGCCGTCCACGGCCCCCCCGCGAGTTCGGTGATGGCCACCTGCGTCTCCTCCGCGAGCTCGTCGTAGTGGCGAACCTCCGCGTCGGCCGGAATCCTCCCGGTTCGGCGGAGCCGTATTCGTCTTCCAGACTCGCGGATTGCCATATGATAGCAAATAACACGATTAATCATAAATGTTGCGCCGTCGTTCGACACCATTCCTCAGCGACGACCCCTCAGACGCCGTCTGACGCGCCACGTCACCTCCTCGCGCCACGTCACCTCCTCGCGCCACGTCACCTCCTCGCGCCACGTCACCTCCTC
>OBKM01000094.1_pt1 | contig 40362 bp, 35 predicted proteins | sample 1519691 | NCBI WGS metagenome assembly OBKM01 (sample SAMEA37050418, study PRJEB22526) | metagenome | biome: saline pan; feature: lake; material: water | place: Egypt | collected 2015 | depth 0.5 m
ACATCGACGAGGACGCGCTGTTCCGCCAGCCCGACCTCGCCGACCTCGCCGAGGAGTCCTACGAGGACGACCTCGAACGGAAGGCCGGCGAGTACGGCTTCGATTACGTCCGCCTGTCGGGCAACGTCGGGATCATCGGGAACGGCGCTGGACTCGTAATGACGACGCTCGATCTGGTCGACTACTACGGCGGCAAACCCGCCAACTTTCTCGACATCGGCGGCGGTGCGAAAGCGGAGCGCGTGACGCAGGCGCTCGACATGGTCTTTTCCGATCCCAACGTCGACAGCGTCGTCTTCAACATCTTCGGCGGGATCACCCGCGGCGACGAGGTCGCTAAGGGGATCAACGAGGCGCTCGAAGGGTTCGATGAGATCCCGAAGAAGGTTGTCGTCCGGCTCGCCGGTACCAACGCCGAGGAGGGGATGGAGATCCTGAACACCGACCTCGTGGAGGTCGAGGGGACGCTGGAGGCAGCCGTCCAGCGTGCGGTGAAGAACGCGGAGGAGGTAACCCAATGAGCATTTTCGTCGACGACGACACCAGAGTGGTCGTACAGGGTATCACCGGCGGGGAAGGGAAGTTCCACGCCGGACAGATGATCGAGTACGGCACGAACGTCGTTGCCGGCGCGGTCCCCGGCAAGGGCGGCCAAGCGGTCGACGGCGTCCCCGTCTACGACACGGTCGACGAGGCCGTCGAAGCCGAGGACGCGGACGCCTCCGTGATCTTCGTGCCGCCGGCGTTCGCCGCGGACGCGGTGTTCGAGGCGCTCGACACCGACCTCGATCTGGCCGTCGCGATCACCGAAGGGATCCCGACGCAGGACATGGCGAAGGTGAACAAACGGCTGGGCGAGACGGACACGCGCCTGCTCGGTCCGAACTGCCCCGGGATCATCACGCCCGGCGAGGCGAAACTCGGCATCCTGCCCGGCAACATCTTCTCCGAGGGGAACGTCGGACTCGTCTCCCGCTCGGGCACCCTCACGTACCAAGTGGTCGACAACCTCACCGAGCGAGGGATCGGCCAGACCACCGCCATCGGTATCGGCGGTGACCCGATCATCGGAACCTCGTTTATCGACGCGCTTGAGGCGTTCGAGGCGGACGACGAGACCGACGCCGTCGTGATGTGCGGCGAGATCGGCGGCGAGGACGAAGAGCAGGCGGCGGCGTTCATCGGCGAACACATGGACACGCCGGTGACTGGCTTCATCGCCGGGCGTACGGCCCCGCCGGGCAAGCGCATGGGCCACGCGGGTGCCATCGTCTCCGGCTCCGGCACGGGCACCGCACAGTCGAAGATCGACGCGCTCAACGACGCGGGCGTTCCCGTCGGTGATACCCCCGAAGAAGTCGCAGACCACGTCGAGAGCTTCCTGTAGGCTGGATATCTGGACACCCCGGCTGGTATCATTTTTGATTTTACTGACAAAACGTTCAAATAAGCGCGTGGTGACTGGCACGTATGAATTCGAACCCCGGGACTCACGGAACCGGGGAGGACGGAGTCGACGAGGGCGGCCCTGATGACGGAGTCGACGGATCCGACGACGCCGTGGGTCGAACGGCCGGCCCGGACCGCGTCCTCGTCGTCGACGACGAGCCGGGTGCCGCCGATCTCGCGGCGACGTACCTCGACCGGATCCTCGACGACGTCGAAACGGTCACCGCTCCCTCCCCGGACGCCGCGATGGACCGGATCCGTGAGGGTCACGTCGACTGCGTCGTCAGCGATCACGACATGCCGGACGCGACGGGACTGGATCTGCTGGACGACGTCCGAGCCGAGATCGGCGATCTCCCCTTCATTCTGTTCACAGGGAAGGGAAGCGAGGAGATCGCGAGCGACGCGATCTCCGCCGGCGTCACCGATTACCTCCAGAAGGGTGGCGGCTCCGACGGATACGAGATGCTGGCGAACCGAGTCGGCAACGCGTTGAGCCGCCGACACGCGGAGGCGGATCTCCAAGCGGCCAACCGAAAGGTAACCGCCATCCACGAGTTTGCGACCGAGGTGTCCACCGTCGACGCGGTCGAGACGGTGTTCGATCGCGTCGTCGACGTCGCCGAACGGGTGCTGGAGTTCGATCGCTGTGTCACGGCTCGTCGTGAGGGCGACCACGTCTACCCCGCGGCACTTTCCGAGAACGTCACGAGCGACGAGGTCCGTTCGTTCGCGCTCGGCGAGGGGATTGCGGGGCGGACCGCCGCCGAGGAACGGACGTTCGTGGTCGACGAGCTCGACCGGTCGGATGACGCGGATCCCGTCACCGACGACATCGGGTCGGCGATCAGCGTCCCGATCGGTGAGTACGGAGTGATCCAGGCGGTGTCTAGCCGTCCGGAAGCCTTCGACGAGACCGACATCGAGTTCGCAGAGCTCGTTGCCACGCACGCTGCCGAAGCGATAGCACAGATCGAGACGGAAAGCGCGCTCCGATCCGAGCGGGATCGGTTCGCCGCGCTGTTCGACAACATCCCGTTACCCGTCGCGAGGATTCTCGTTGATGGGGACGGGAACCAACGCCTCGACGAGACGAACGACGCCTTCGAGGAGACGTTCGGCTACGCCGCATCCGAGAACGGCTATCAGGAGGCCCGCGACGCCATGACCCCGGACGGCGCTCGACGGGTCGACCCTGACATGCTGAACGGCGACGACGACCCCATCCGAGTCGAGGTACGGCGTCGGACGCTCGACGGAGTCAGGGACTTCATCCTTCACGGGATCCCCGTTAGTCAACCGGACGGGCGGATCGTGTACAGCGTGTACGCGGACATCAACGATCAGAAACGGGTCGAGCGGACGCTACGTGCGCTCCACGAGACGACACGTGAGATGTTCCAGACGGACGGAACGCGGGCGGTCGTCGAGGTTGCCGTCCGTGCCGCCATCGACACGCTAGGGCTCCCGAACAGCGGCGTCCGACTGTACGATCCCGAGTCCGGAACCCTTCGCCCGACCGTCATATCCGAGGAGGCGACCGAGATAATCGGTGATCGACCACCTTTCGGTCCCGGAGACGGACGAGTCTGGGAGGCGTTCGACCGCGGAGAGCTGATACGCGTTGACGACCTCGCCGCGGTCGACACGGTCGCCGAGTACAGCGAGCTTCGGAGCCTGCTCATCGTCCCCCTCGGGGACCACGGCGTGATGCCGCTCGGCTCGCGGGACCCAGGGTTCTTCGACGACCGCGATGTCCAGCTCGCACGGGTGCTCGGCGCGAACGTGACCGCCGCGCTCGACCGGGCCGAGCGCACCGAACAGCTTCGTGAGCGCGACGCCGAGCTCCAGCGTGAGCTCGACCGCCACGAGAAGTTCGCCGAGATGGTCTCACACGACCTCCGGAACCCGCTCATGGTTGCGAGCGGTCACCTCGAACTCCTCGATGAGTTCGTCGATGACGACGGGGTGCGAGCGGAGATCGACCGAGTTGAGGACGCACACGACCGCATGGGCGAACTGATCGACGACCTGCTCGCGCTGGCCCGACACGGACGGACCGTCGACGACGTGGAACGGATCGACATCGCGACCGCTGCGGAGGAAGCATGGTGCACAGTGGACACCGAAAGCGCCGTTCTGGAAACTCCCGATACGGACGCGACCATCGACGCCGATCCGGAACGGCTCCGAACGCTGTTGGAGAACCTGTTTCGGAACAGTGTGGAACACGGTCGTTCGAGAGACGGCGACGCCGTCTCTCGTGATGACGAACACTCCGCGGAGGTTTCGAACCATTCCACGAGCAGTCGGCCATCAGCCGAGGGAGGGATCACGGTGACGGTCGGTACGCTCGATCGGGGGTTTTACCTCGCCGACGACGGCCGTGGATTCGACGGGATCGATCCGAGCGACGCGCTGGAACACGGCGTCTCGGGATCGGATAACGGATCCGGGCTCGGGCTAGCGATCGTTCGGGAGATCGCCGACGCCCACGGGTGGGAAACGACCGTGGAGAACGGCTCCGACGGCGTTCGATTCGAGTTCCGGTCGGACGGCTAAGACACTCACCCGTTTCGTTCCGTTTCGCCCGCTTTCGACGCTTCCGTCCGGTCCGGCTGCGCGGGACGTCCGCCTTCGGAGTCCGCATCACTGTTCGGTGGTTCGTCGTTCGAGGAGTCGAGGATCGCGTCGAGTTCGGATTCGAGCTCCGCCTCCGAGATCGACCCCTCCCGATATTCCCGTTTCACTCGGTCCGTTTGGGAGTTCGACGGACGGCCCCTGATGGCTCTCGAGTATTCGGCAGGCGAGTCAACGCGCCCGATCGCCGAGAGATACACGGGCCAGATCGTGAGCATCGCCAGCAGCGAGAGGCCACCCCCGAAGGCGGCCGTAAGCGGGACGACCAGTAGCGATATCGGAGCCGGTGCGAGAAAGAACCCGGCCGCGAGGAACAGCGAGAATCCCGCTACCGGAGCGGCGACTGCGGCGAGCGCGAGACGACCGACCGTCCCGTCGGGTGTGTACTCCTCTATCGACTGTCGAAGGCGGTCGAAGGCCGTATCCGTCGTGGAGGGCATCGATCCGATCGATCGACGCGTAGTCTCAATAACGTGGTGGTGTGCTACCGTTCGTACGGCGGCGCCTCCCGCGCCACGCCAGCGGTTATGTGCTAGTCGCGCACACCCGGACCACGATTATGCTCGTCTCGCCCGTCGTGTACGTATGGACGACGAACCCCGTGAGCGTCTCGAACCGCTTCCGCCGAGCGCCAAGTTGGTGTACTACGTGCTCGACGCCGAAGGTCGGTTCGATCAGACCGGGTTGGCCGACGAGACGCGACTCTCCACTCGCACCGTCCGGTTCGCGATCGAGAAACTCGTGGACGCGGACCTCGTAGAGGAGGGCCTCTGTCCGACCGACGCGCGACGATCGGTGTACCGTACCGCCGACCCGTCGGAGTCGGCCGCCGGGTCGGAATCGGGATCCGAGACCGGGACCGCTCGTTCTGCCGTCGTCGCCGAGGACTGACCGGGCTTCGGTTCGGTCGCTCTCCACTCTTGATCCGCCGCCCTTTTGCCTGCCCGCCGGGTAACGTGTATAACCCATGGCGACGTACCACATCGAGACGTACGGCTGTACGTCCAACCGGGGCGAGAGCCGTGCGATCGAGCGCGCCCTCCGCGACGGCGGGCACCGACCGGCCGACGGTCCCGCCGACGCCGACGTCGCCATCCTCAACAGCTGTACGGTCGTCGAGAAAACGGAACGAAATATGCTCCGCCGGGCCGAGGAGTTGGAGGCCGAGACGGCCGAGTTGGTCGTCACCGGCTGTATGGCGCTCGCACAGGGCGAAGAGTTCCGGGAGGCCGGCATCGACGCCGAGGTGCTCCACTGGGACGAGGTCCCGAGCCACGTGCTCAACGGCGAGTGTCCGACGCATACGCCCGACACGGAGCCGATCCTCGACGGCGTCGTCGGCATCCTCCCCATCGCACGCGGCTGTATGAGCAACTGTTCGTACTGTATCACGAAGTTCGCGACCGGCCGGGTCGACTCGCCCTCGATCGAGGAGAACGTCGAGAAGGCGCGCGCGCTGGTCCACGCCGGCGCAAAAGAGATCCGCGTCACCGGCCAAGACACGGGCGTGTACGGCTGGGATACGGGCGACCGTAAGCTCCCGGAGCTGCTCGATCGGATCTGTGATATCGACGGCGAGTTCCGGGTCCGACTCGGCATGGCGAACCCCGGCGGGATCCACGGGATCCACGAGAGGCTCGCGGACGTCTTCGCCCGCAACGAGAAGCTGTACGATTTCATCCACGCCCCGGTCCAGTCCGGCTCCGACGACGTTCTGTCCGACATGCGCCGGCAACACCGCGTGGAGAAGTTCCGTGAGGTCGTCGAAACGCTTGACGACCGGCTTGACCACTGGACGCTCTCGACCGACTTCATCGTCGGCTTTCCCACGGAGAGTGACGCCGACCACGAGCGCTCGATGGATCTCCTGCGTGAGATCCGACCCGAGAAGATCAACGTCACCCGGTTCTCGAAGCGTCCCGGCACCGACGCGGCCGAGATGAAGGGGCTCGGCGGGACGATCAAGAAGGAGCGCTCGAAGGCGATGTCCGAGTTGAAGATGGAGGTCGTCGCCGAGGCGTACGAGGCGATGGTCGGCGAGACCTACGAGGTGCTCGTCGTCGAGGAGGGCACCGGCGACTCGGTGAAGTGTCGCGACTCCGCCTACCGGCAGGTCATCGTGCGGAACGCGGCGGAGCGGGGGGTCGAGGTCGGCGACTTCCTCGACGTCGAAGTGACGAGTCACAACACGGTGTACGCGTTCGGGGAGCCGGTCGAAACGGTGGAGGAAGGAGTCGAAACCGTCGAAAACGAACGGTCGAGCGAGGTCGACTCCCGGTCAACCGGCTCGCGACCGCCTCAGTCCTCCTCGTAGATCATTTCGACATCGTCGGCGAAGCGGTCGAGGATGTTCCGGCGCTTCTTTTTCATCGTCGGCGTGAGCAGATCGTTCTCCTCGGAGAACTCTTCGGGGACCAGTCGGAACTTCTTGATCCGCTCGTAGGGCTCGAACTCCTCGTTCACGCGGTCCACCTCCTCTTGGAACCGCTCGCGGACGCGGTCGTCCCGACAGATCGCTCGCCGGTCCTCCGGCAGGTCGAACCCGCGGGTGTCGGCCCACGACGCGACGCGCTCGAAGTTCGGGACGAGCAGCGCTGAGACGAACTTCCGGGAGTCGCCGAGCACGACGCACTGCTCGACGAACTCGTTGGCGGCGAAGCGGTCCTCGATCGGTCCGGGTGCGACGTTCTTCCCGGTCGATAACACGAGCAGCTGTTTGGCCCGCTCGCGGAACGCGATGTAGCCGTCCGGACGGAGTTGGACGATGTCGCCGGTGCGGAACCAGGGCTCGTCCGGGTCGCCGTCGCGGTCTGCGGGGGCGGTTCCCGCGGTGACGATCCCGTCGGGCAGCGCGTCGGCTTCCGTGAACGCGTCCGCGGTCGCGTCCGGCCGGTTCCAGTAGCCGTCCGTCACCTGCGGGCCGCGGACGAGGAGCTCACCCACGTCGCCCGGAACGTCCGCGACCTCCTCGCCGACCATTCCCCCGTCGATTGCGATCTCGGTGTCGACGACCGACGGTCCGATGGTCCCGACTCTCGGCTCCTCGGGCGGGTTAACGCTGATGACGGGCGCGGTCTCGGTGAGTCCGTACCCCTCTAGGATCGGCAGGTCCATAGCGTGATACAGCGCGCACAGCTCCGCCGACAGCGACCCGCCGCCCGAGATGAAGAAGTCGACGTTGCCGCCGATCGCCTCGCGAACCGACGAGAAGACGAGCGTGTCGGCGAGCGACCGCTTCGCGTCGAGAAGGACGCCCGGATCCTCGGTCTCGTGGTGGGTCCGTCCTACGTCGACGGCCCACTCGAAGATCCGTTTTTTGACGCCGGACTCCGACGCCTGCTCCCGGATCGCGTCGTACAACTTCTCGTAGACGCGCGGAACGCTCGTCGTCGTCGTCGGACGGACGTGTTGGAAGTCGTCACGGAGGGTGTCGGGGCTCTCGGCGTAGCCGATCGTGGCTCCCGCGGCGAACATCATGTAGTGGCCGGCCATCCGCTCGAACACGTGTGCGAGCGGGAGAAAGGACAGCGTCGTCGTCTCCGCCGAGATGCCGGGCGCGTCGGGGTCACGGTCGGGTCTGTCGGCGAACCGCTTGTAACACTGGTTGACGTTAGTCCGGAAGTTGGCGTGGGTGAGCCGGACGCCCTTCGGTTGCCCGGTGGTACCGGAGGTGTAGATGAGGCTCGCGAGGTCGTCGACGTCGGTCGCGTCGATCCACGACTCGTAGGTCGCCTCGTCGAACGCCGCCGCGCCGAGGTCGTGGACTGCGCCGAGGGTGTACACGATCTCGGCGTCATCGGCGTCCAGTTCCGCCGTGTCGATGTCGTCCATTGAGACGATCGCGTCCAGTTCGTGGGGGAGGTCGTCGCGAACGGCGAGCACCTCGTCGAGAAGCTCCCGGTTCTCCACGACCACGACGGTCGCGTCCGGGTCGTCGAGGAGGTACCGGACCTGATCCGGCGACGAGGAGGCGTACACGGTCGTGACGACCGCGCCCGCCGCGAGCGCCGCGAAATCGGTCTGTGCCCACTCCATGCGGGTGCCGGCGTAGATAGCCACCCGTGTGTCCTCCGCGACGCCGACCTCACGGAACCCCGCGGCGAGACGCCGCACGACGGCCCGCATCTCCGCGTAGGTGAGGTCGGCGTAGTCGCCCTCGGCGGCAGCGTCGACGACGCCCGCGGTGACGAGCGATCGGTCGTAGATCCCGCCCTTATACTGCTGTGCGATGCGGTCCGCGTTCCGCTCGGCGGACCGCTCGAACGTTCGAGGGAGCGTTTCGTGAGCGACGACCTCGTCCACGAAATCGCGTTCGGCCTCCTGCCAAGTCATACCGACTGCGAACCCCCGAACCATCATAAACGATCCGGTGGTTGTTCGTTTGTTTCGGCTCCGACCGTCGGCGAGGCGTTCGGCGTCGACGGACTGCCACCACTCCGAGGGTTTAATTTCGGGAACGCGCGAGGAGTGGGTGTGGACCCCGACCGGATCCCCGCGGAGTTTCCCGCCCCGACGTTTCGCGGCGCGCAGGAGCAGGCGCTCGCGGACATACGTGACGCGTTCGCCGCCGGAAACGACGTCGTGTTGGTGCGTGCCCCGACCGGCAGCGGCAAGTCGCTGCTCGCGCGCGCCGTGATGGGTGCGGCCCGCGAGGTCGCCGACGCGGCCCCGAGCGATCCCATCGACGCCTACTACACGACCCCACAGGTGTCCCAGCTCGACGACGTGGCGACCGACGACCTGCTCGCGGACTTGGACGTGATCCGCGGGAAATCGAACTACGACTGTATCCTCCCGGGCGAACACGACACGCCCGTCGACCGCGCACCCTGTGCCCGTGAACGCGGATTCGACTGTAGCATCAAACACCGGTGTCCGTACTTCTCGGACCGCGCCATCGCCTCCGGGAACCGGTTCGCCGCCATGACGCTCGCGTACTTCATGCGTACTGCGGGCTCGGAGACGTTCCGGAAACGGGACGTCGTCGTGATCGACGAGGCACACGGACTCGCCGAGTGGGCGGAGATGTACGCGACCATCGAGCTATCCCCCGAACGAGTACCCGTCTGGGACGACGTGGGCGTCCCGGACGTCGAGCGCGACGCCGGCGGCGACGAGGACGCGCTCGACCGCACCGCCCGGTTCGTCGAGAGCCTCCGAGGCGTCGCGAAGCGGGCGAAGGACGAGCTCGTCGGGCGATCCGAGTTGAGCCGCGAGGAGGTCGCCCGCCGAGACCGGTTGCAAGAACTGATCTCGGAGCTCGGCTGGTTCCTCGAGGACTACCGCGACCTCGACTCGCCGACGACGTGGGTCGTCGACCAGCCCGACGGGGAGGGGTCGGCGCTCGCCATCAAGCCGCTCGACCCGGCACGCTACCTGACACACACGGTCTGGGACCGCGGCGAGCGGTTCGCGTTGCTGTCGGCGACGATCCTCTCGAAGGACGCGTTCTGTCGTAGCGTCGGCCTCGACCCCGCGAACGTCGCCCTCGTCGACGTCGAGCACACGTTCCCGGTGGAGAACCGGCCGCTGTACGACGTCACGCAGGGATCGATGACCTACGAACACCGTGACGAGACGATCCCGAAGATCGCTCGGTTGATCGTCCGGCTGATGGCCGAGCATCCGGACGAGAAGGGGCTGATCCACGCACACTCCTACGACATCGCCGGCCGACTCGTCGAGAAACTGGGCGATTTCGGCGTCACCGCGCGGGTTCGGCGGCATACCCGGTCGAACCGTGACGCGGAGCTGGAGGCGTGGAAGGCGAGCGCGGATCCGGAGGTGTTCGTCTCGGTGAAGATGGAGGAGGCGCTCGATCTCCACGACGAACTGTGTCGCTGGCAGGTCGTGTGTAAGGCACCGTATCGGAACACGAACGACTCCCGCGTCGCGCGGCGCTTGGCGGACGACCAGTGGGCGTGGTATCACCGGACCGCGTTGCGGACGGTGATCCAAGCGTGTGGACGAGTCGTGCGCGCGCCTGACGACTACGGCGCGACGTATCTCGCCGACGACTCGCTGCTCGATCTGTTCGATCGGGCTGCCGCCGACACCCCGCCGTGGTTCCACGACCAGATCGGCGCGATGGCGAGTCCCGCGCTCCCCGAGTTCGACCCGACCGCGGCTCTGGCGGGGATCGATGCGGATCCCTCCGGCCCGGGACGCGGGGGACGTGGGAGGAGAGACGAGCGCACGGGACGAGACGAGGGTTCGGGTAACGAGCGACGGGCGGGGTCGGCGTCCGGTCGTAAACGGTCGGAGGCGACGGACGGAGCCGGGAGCGCGGACACGACGGATCCGGGCACCCGAACGCGATCCGAAGCCGACGCTGATCGCCGAAGGAACCATCCGCTCTCGGACGTCTGGGGTGACGGCTGAGGTACCCTCTGACGGTCCGGAGCGGTGTCTCCGGAACTGACCGTCCGGAATCCGCGTCGTCGGTTGACCGGGTTAGATGATGCTGACGCCCCAGGCGACCATCGAACTCACCATGAGGAACGCGAACAGGACGGCGATTATCTGTTGTCTCTCCATACACCCGTCTCGGCCATAGAGGGTCATAATTCCTGCGGGGTTCGTCAACGATGACTGGTCGACCCTGCCCGACCGGCGCGTTTCCTTATATCCTCACGCCATCTCTCATGGTACATAATATCATATAAGGTGTATCAGGGTCCTGAATGAATTAGTAAGGTTCATATTCGTTCACGAGTGACTGGTATCCATGGCAACGAACGGGCTGTCGAGTGCGCTGACGCTGTACGGTGCGCGAACGCTGACGCTCTCGCAGGCAGCGGCGCAGGCGGGGCTCAGCGAGGACGAGTTCATCCGGCAACTGGAGCGCCGCGGCATCGACGTGACCGAGTCCGAGCGCGCGGCCGTCTCCGCTAGCGACCGTACCGCCCGCGCGGACTGACGTCACCGCAGACCCGGTTTCTCACTACGCTCTCCCCCAGTCGAGCGGTAGCTGTTTTCCGAGCCTCGCTACGCGGACTCGTCCCGCGGGACGAGGTGAACGTCACCGTCGTGTTCGACCGCGAGCACGGTATCAGCGTCGTCGTCGACGAACGCGGGATTCGGCACGGTTCTCGCCTCGTAGGTCTCCGGATCGAGCACCTGTATCGCGTGTTCGTCCTCGACGGTCACGACCGTTGTCTCCGTCGCGTCCTCGCGGCGTCCGAGTCGGGTCGCTGTCGGCGTCTCTCCGTCCTCGAAGTCCGCGCTGTACGGCTCGCCGGTCGCGAGCCGAGTTCCGCGGAGCCGCCCGGAGACGCCGGTGACCAGCACCGGACCGTCCCCGTCCTCGGGATCGACGATCTCGTCGACCGCGTAGCGCGGAAGCCGAACCGCGAAGGTGACGCGGTACACCTCGTTGCCGTCGCCGTCCTCGGTGACGAGGGTCGGATACGACTCGAAGCTGCCGCCCAACTCCTCCGTGATCCGGGTCGCGACGTTTTGGGCCAACCCGTTGGAGGAGAGCTTCACGTCCGGGCCGTCGTCGGTCTCTTTCACCTCCGTGATGAACGCCTCACGATCCCCTTTCGCCTCCTGATCCGCCACGTACGACTCCGCGATGGAGAGCGCCTCCGCACGCTCCTCGGGCGTCAACTCACGGTCGTCCGCGCGGACCTGAACGACCCCGGCGTAGTACCCGCCGGCGATCCGACCACACCGGTCGCAGGTTCCTCGCGAGATCTTGACGGGGACGGTGACGTCCTCGGAGCGGAGCGTTCCGCGGACGACGCCCGAGAAGCGGCAGTGCATCCGGACCGTGTTCTCATCCACCTGCTCGGGTTCGACGCCCCATTCGACGTCCGCGGCGTCGACGTGGACTCCGAGCGCCTCGGCCACCTCGTCGACGGCGACGTCTGTGTAATCGCGCGCGCCGACGTCGCGCCACGACTCCCCGCGGCGAACCGCTCCACAGCCCGAACAGACGAGGACCTCGATCCGGTCCGGAGCGTCCACCAACTCGAAGTCCTCGAAGTAGCAGTCGTCACACAACAGCGCGTCCCGTCCCGCCGGCTCTCCCGGGAGGGGATCGCGACGCTCGGGGACGGCGTCGCCACACCGGGGACAGAACTCCCGCGACTCAGTCATGGGTCTCGATACGACGGTGCGCCGTTTAAGCGGCCCGAAGCGTGGTCCGATCCCAAGCGTGGTCCGATCCCAAGCGTGGTCCGATCCCAAGCGTGATCCGATCGATTGAGTCTCGATCCGTGTCGACGGGGAGAGGCGCTCCTCCGAAATCGTTTTTCGCCCGGGCCGAGAAGAAACGTCCATGAGCGAGAACCCCGACGACGAACGACTCGAAGAACTACGCGAAAAAAAGATGCAGGAGCTACAGGACCGGGCCGGCGAAGGCGGGGACGCTGAGGCCCAACAGGAGGCCCAACAGCGTGCGGAGGCCCAGCAGGAGGCCGTGCTCAAGCAGTACCTGACCGATGGCGCGCGACAGCGACTCAACGCGGTCGAGATGTCGAAACCAGAGTTCGCGAAGAAGGTCAAACAACAGGTGGCGTCGCTCGCCCAGAGCGGCCGCGTTCAGGGACGCATCGACGAGGAACAGATGCGTGATCTGCTCAAGGAACTCCAGCCTGAGCAACAGAGCTTCGACATCCGGCGACGATAGATGGAGCTCGCGCTGTTGTACAGCGGGGGAAAGGACTCCTCGCTCGCCGCGACCCTACTTGACCGGTTCTACGACGTCCGGTGTGTCACCGGCAGCTTCGGACTCACCGACGACTGGGAACACGCCGAGCGCGCGGCCGTTGAGCTGGGATTCCCCTTCGAGCGCGTCGAACTCGACCGAGCGGTCGCCGAGGAGGCCACGGAGCGGATGCTTGCGGACGGATACCCCCGGAACGGGATACAGCGCGTCCACGAACACGCCTTGGAGACCATCGCCGAACACGACGTCGATGCCATCGCCGACGGGAGTCGGCGGGACGACCGCGTGCCGACCGTCTCCCGTGCACAGGCGCAGAGCCTTGAGGACCGCCACGGGGTCGACTACATCTCGCCGCTTTCGGGCTTCGGGCGGCACGCGGTCGACCGACTCGTCGAGGAGACGTTCGAGGTCCAGCAGGGACCGAGCGAGGAGGTGCCGAAGGCGGACTACGAGGACGAACTTCGCGCACTCATCGCCGAGGAACACGGCGCGGAAACCGTCGCCGAAGTGTTTCCTGCCCACGACCAGACGTACGTCCGCGGGCGGAACGACTGACACTCACCGAGGAGCGGTCGCGACCTCCAGTTACGGACGTGCGAGGAGAAAGCCCCACGTTTTGAGCGTGGGAATGAGTCCGACGATCGACGTCGCTATTCGCCGTCGGAGCGGCGTGCGACCTCGTGACGACCAAATCCGTATCGCAGCCGGTTCGCGAGGCGGCGGGAGAATCGACCCTCGTTGCGCGAGTCGAACCGTTCCGCGAGCGCACCGTATATGAGTGGAACCGGAACCTCCTGTTCGAGCGCCTCCTGAACCGTCCACGTGCCGGTCGATCCGCCGGCGACGTGGTCCGCGACGTCACCGAGGTCGCTTCCCTCCTCCGCGAACGCCTCCTCACAGAGTTCGAGCAGCCACGAGCGGATCACCGCACCGTTGTTCCACGTGCGCGCGACCGTCTCCATGTCGAGGTCGTAGCGCCCGTCGTGGAGCAGCTCGAACCCCTCGCCGTACGCCTGCATCAGCGCGTACTCCACGCCGTTGTGGACCATCTTGACGTAGTGGCCCGCGCCCGACTCGCCCATCCGGTCGTGGCCGTCCGGCCCGGTCGCGACCGCGTCGAAGACGGGCGTCATGGTCTCGTAGGCCCACTTCGGGCCGCCGATCATCAACGAGAACCCCTCCGTCGCGCTGGCGGGACCCCCCGAAGTCCCGCAGTCGAGATACGCGGCGTCCGTCGCCTCGGCGCGTCGGACCGACGCCTGGAACCGGGAGTTACCGCCGTCGACGACGACATCGTCGTCGGAAAGGTGTGGTTCGAGGTCATCGAGGGTGGCGTCGACCGCGTCGCCCGCGGGCACCATCAGCCAGATCCGTTTCTCCTCACCGTCCCCCTCGGCCGGCCCGCCGAGCCGGTCACACAGGTCCGCGACCGAATCCGCGGGCTCTGCGCCGTTCTCCGCCGCGGTCGCCGTCGCCTCCGCCGAGAGGTCGAACGCCACCACGTCGTGGCCCGCGTCCATCGACCGGTTCACGACGATCTGCCCCATCCGCCCGAGTCCGATGACGCCCAGTTGCATATGCGGGCGGTGGCGAGCGCCCGCCGTAGTGGTTCCGGTTCCGGCCCCGACGACCCCGGACACGTCGCCGCCTCCGTCTCATCCCCACACGAACGGGAGCCACCAGACCACGCCGACGACGATGACGGCTGTCCCGGTCACGCTGACCGCGCCCCCGACCTTCGCCATCTCGGGGATCGTAAGGTAGCCCGAGCCGAAGACGATGGCGTTGGGTGCGGTCGCCACCGGGAGCACGAACGCGAACGACGCCGCGAGCGCGACCGTCGCCATCAGCGTCAGCGGCGGCGTCGGGAGCGATCCCGAGCCCGTCGCCGCCGATCCACAGCGCCGCGAACGCGACGGGGCCGAGCGGGCGACCGAGATCGCTCCGGGAGGGGACGCGCATGCGTCGGCGTCGCACGAGATCAATTTAAAAGGATCGGTGGGTCCGTTGACACTGCCGGAGAGTGACGAACTCCGTTCCACTCCGTATCTGTACGGGAGGACGTGTGAGCGATAGCGGGAGTGAATCGCTCAGATCGATGGCAACGAAGTGATATTTAATGGAGTCGGTCGGATCGAACTCGAACGCGTCGGCCGATCAATCGTTCGTCGACGTGTGTGGACTCTCGTCCGTCGAGGACTCGGTCACGTTTCCGGTCCCGTTCTCGTCCGTGCTCGTTCCGGAACCATGGTACCCCTCCTCGCCGGTTCGGAGCACGTGGCAGGCGCGACAGCGGGCCTCGTAGGACTCCTCCGCACCCACGAGGATGGTCGGATCGTCGACGTGGGCGGGCTCTCCCTCGATGAGCCGCTGGTTTCGGGTGGCTGGCTCGCCGCACTGCGAGCAGATCGCGCGGAGCTTGTCGACATACTCGGCGGTCGCCATCAGCTGCGGGACGGGCTCGAACGGCTCGCCGCGAAACGTCTGGTCGAGCCCCGAGACGATCACACGGGTCCCGCGATCCGCAAGCGCGTCACAGACTCCGACCAGCGTCTCAGAAAAGAAGTTCGCCTCGTCGATCGCGACGACTTCCGCGTCCGGGTCGGCGTCGAGGATCTCCAGGGGCCCGTCGTCCTCGTTGTCGACGACGGTCGCCTCCCACTGTCGACCGTTGTGGGTACCGATCGTCTCCTCGCCGTAGCGGTCGTCGATGGCGGGCTTATATACCGCGACGGACTGGCCGGCGATCTCCGAGCGCCGGAGTCGCCGAAGGAGCTCCTCGGTCTTCCCGGAGAACATCGATCCGGTGATGACCTCGATCCACCCCGTCCGGGTGATCGCGTGCATGCGATGACGGGGTCCAGCCAGCGACTAAACGGTTTCCTTCCCGACGGCTCACCCCCCGGGTCGTCCGCCCCGAAACGTGGGCGCTCGCCTCGCGCTCAGAGCGGCGGGAGACCCGCATCGACGACGCCGACGAGAACCCCGGCGACGACGACGTACGTCACCGCACAGACACCCCAGTCACGGCGGATCTGGTCGATCCGCTGTCGTGGCAGGCCCGACGCACGCGGGAGCGGAACGAGCGCGAAAAAGCCGACCATCAGTCCGACCATGACGACGCCCGCGAGTCCGAGCGTCACGACCGGGGTCGCTCCGAGCGTCGCGGTGGCGGCGACTAACGCGAGAAACAACACTCCGGATCCGACGCCGGCGACGTAGTGGATCCACGTCGCCAGACGGTCGGGCGCGTCGTCGACGTGCGTCCCGGTCAGGACGCTCGCGGCGACCCGCGGTGCGGTCGCCCCCTCCGGCAATCGCGGCATGACGCGGTCCATCGCGAGCGTCGCGAGCAGTCCGACGGCCGGGCCGACGACGAGCCCGCCGAGAAACGAGAACTCAACCATCACGTTCGCCTACGGTCGCGATCGGTTTGACCCCGTCGCTCGGGGAGCGTTCGGGCGGCAGTCCGGGCGCGGGTCGGGAACAGATCCGGGCGAACGCGAACCGACGACTATTCGGATCGATGGACCGTCTCGCCGTCGAGCACGACCCGGGAGACATCTGACGCGCCCGCCCGCCGGACGATCGCTCGGACGACGTCCCGCACGCCGGCGAGGTTGTCGGAGTCGCCGTCGAGCACGAGCAGGTCCGCGTCGGCCCCCTCGGCGATCACGCCGCGATGTAATCCGGCAATCTGCGCCCCGTTTACGGTCGCCATCCGCAGTACCTCGCGGGCGGGCAGGTCGGACAGCTTCGCCGCGAACTCCATCTCGCGGAACATCGACGGCGAGTCGAGCATCACGTTGTCGGTCCCGAGCGCGACCGTGGTCCGCTCCGTGAGTTCGCGGATCGGCGGGACGCCGACGTTCGTCACGAGGTTCGAGCGTGGACAGACGACGACCGGTGTCTCCCGGTCCGCGAGCCGGTCCATCTGGTGTGGCTCGGTATGAACCATGTGGACGAGGAACTCCGGGTCGAGGTCCATCGCCGCGTCCACGTCGTCCGCATCGCGCTCGCCCGCGTGGATCCCGAACAGTTTACCCGCCTCCCGGGTCGCCGTCCGCACCGACTCGAAGTCGCCGTCGCGCGCGCCGGAGGCACCGTATCCGTCCGCAACGGGCAGGACATCGGGGTCGTCGCGTCCGAGGACGACCGCCCGGATCGCGCGCTCGTCGAGGTCGACCCCCTCGCCCGCGAGTGCGTCCCGGATCGCCCGCACGCCGTCGACGCCACCCTCACGGAACTCGATGAACGTCCCCGTGCCCGTCGACTCCATGTAGCGGAGCGACCGAGCCATCGCCGCCACCGTCTCTTCGTGGCTCGCGGCCCGCAACAGCCGGTGTTTCAGTCCGTCCGGCGGCGCAACGAGTTCGTCGAGCGAGAGCCCCGCGCCGGCCTCCTTCGCGATCGAGTCACCGATGTGCGTGTGGGCGTTGACGAACGCCGGGAGCACGATAGCATCGCTGTCGGTCGACCTCTCCTCGATCCGGACGATCTCGCCGTCCGCGACGACGACCCGGCCCTCGACCGGGTCGAACTCCGATCCGACGAGTATCGTCCCCTCAAGGTGCATACGCGAGCGTCGTCCGGGCGGGGGTAAAGCTTCACGAACCGAAACGGGACTGTATACTTCCCTCGCGATGGATCACGGATCCAACGGACGGAACGTCGTTCGTGGTTAGGGTGGCTGTGGCAGCTGCGGTGATCCGTCGTACCGCGAGCGAGCCGGAGGGCGCCGCAGGCGCCCGACGACGAGTCTCACGGCTTTTTAGTGGAGTTTTTGATCGGCGAACCCCCGGATAAAAAGTCCTATTCGAACTCGTCGAGCGTCGTTGGCATGGCCTTTCGGACCTCGCTCACCAGCGCGTCGGGGTCGAGTCCGAGCACGTCCGCGGCCGCCCGCCCGACCCGATCGGTCGCGGCTGCGGGCGCGTACACGCCGAGTCGCCACTGGTTCCGCTGGGCCGTCCGGAGCGCGGAGACCAGCGGAGACTGCCGCTCCAAGCGACGAACCTCCCCGTTGACCGTGACGCGCGCGGTCGACTCACGCATCGAGGGCTCAGAGGGAACGTCGAGCAGGACGTGTTCGCGGTCGAGTCCCGCCTCCTCGGCGATCTCCCGTTCCAGCGAGACCTCTGTGTCGTGGTCAGCGTCGTGAACCCGGTCCGGAACGTCGTCGTACTCGGCCCAGACCGCTCGTTTGTACAGGTCTCGCTCGTCGTAGCGGCGCGACAGCTCCGCGGTCTCCGAGCATCCGCGAAGCGCCGCGAGGAAGTCGTGGTCGTCCATGCGACGAAGTTCCGCAGCCGTTGTCGCCGTCTCATCGAGTAGGTCGGCCGCGGCGCGTCGCAACATCGCCTTCGAGATCCGCGCGACGGGATGGGTGTAGACGACGGGGTTCATCAGAGCGCGCGCCAACAGCAGGCTCTCTGCGGTCTGGACGTTCCCCTCGTCGAGCACGAGCGACGGGCCGTCGAGGGTCCGGCTTCCGCCCACGGCGTCCGCGTCGTCACCCTCGTCGACGAACGCCAACTCGCGAACGAACCGACCGGTATCGATGGTGCCGTACGGGACTCCCGTGTGGTAGGCGTCGCGGACGAGGTAGTCCATCCGGTCCACGTCGAGCTCGCCCGAGACGAGCTGGCCGTAGGTTCCCTCGCCGCCGACGATGTCGGCGATGCGTCCGGGGTCGAGATCGTGATCGCGGAGGACTGCCCCCACCTCGCCGGTCGCGAGCAGCTCGCCGACGTCGTCGTGGTACTTCCCGGTTCGCCGATGCGTGAGCGACTCCAGATTGTGGCTGAACGGGCCGTGCCCGACGTCGTGGAGCATCGCGGCCGCTTCGATCCGATCCGCGTGTCGACCATCGATTCCGAGGTGGTCGAGCGCGCGTCGGGCGAGGTGGTAGACTCCGAGACTGTGCTCGAAGCGGGTGTGGTTCGCGGACGGGTACACCAGTTGGACGGTGCCGAGCTGTTTGACGTGGCGGAGCCGCTGGACGGCCGGCGTGTCGAGGAGGGCCGCGGCGACACCGTCAATCTCGATGTGGTCGTGAACGGTGTCCTTGACCGTTATCATGGGGGACGTTCGTCGTCACCGGTTAAAAACGGCCGCGTCATCGACTGCGCTCGACGGGTCGGTCGTGCCGAAGGCGACACGATTTATGTCCCCATGCGACCGATCGTCGCGTATGTACGACGTTCTCATCGCCATCGACGCCGACGAGACGCGAGCGGTCGCACAGGGTCAAGCGATCGCCGCCCTGCCGGGATCGGCGGACGGTCTGACGGCTCACCTCTGTCACGTGTTTACGGATAACCCCGAAGGGGCGTCGGTCAACCAGCTCTCGGCGGTTCGGCGTGCCCGCGAAACGCTGGAAGACGCCGGCGTGACCTGCGTACACTACGAGGCGAGCGGCGATCCGGGCCCGGAGATCGTCGCCGCCGCCGAGGAGGTCGACGCCGACACGATCTGTGTCTCGGGCCGCAAGCGAAGCCCGACCGGAAAGGCGGTGTTCGGGAGCGTCACACAGGACGTGATCCGTTCGAGCGACCGTCCCGTGCTCACGGTTCCCCGGCCCTCCGACGCGTAGACATCGGGATCGGACACGGACCGTCTCGTTACGCCGGTCGCCCTGCGGTTCGGAGTCCGAGCACGTCGGCGGCCGCGTCGCTCACGGCCTCGACGTGGTCCGCCGGACAGTACACGCCGAGGGTCCATCGTCGTCGCTCCGCGGCCCGGAGTCCGGCCACGAGCTCCGAGGCATCCTCCAGCCGCTGCGGGACGCCGTCGACGACGACCGTCGAGGCGGACTCCTTGAGTCCGGGCCGAGAGGGGACATCGACGATCACCGACTCGCGGTCGATCCCGACGCGATCGGCGATCTCGCGCTCGCCGGCGAGCTCCTCGTCGTGGGCGGCGTCGACCGTTCCAGCCGGAACGTCGCCGAGCCCGACCCAGACTGCTCGCTTGTAGAGGTCGCGGCGCTCGATCCGACCGCCGAGCTCCGGGACGTGCTCGCGGAGGGCGACGAGCAGGTCGTGGTCCGCCATCCGCCGAAACTCCTCGATTGTCGCGTCCGTCCGGTCGAGGTAGCGCTCGCAGGCGCGCTCCAGCATCGCGCCGGCGACGCGGGAGACGTGATGGCGGTAGACGACCGCGTTCATCAGCGACCGGGCGACGAGCAGGCTCTCGGCGGTCGCGACGTTGCCCTCGGCGAGGACGAGCGCCGTCTCCGGCGGATCAGTGAGTCGAAGCTCGTTCACCAGTCGCCCGGTGTCGACGGTTCCGTAGGGGACCCCGGTGTGGTGGGCGTCGCGGACGAGATAGTCCATCCGGTCCACGTCGAGCTCGCCCGAGACGAGCGCGCCGACCCCCTCGCCGCCCGCGATCAGCGCCGCGACGCGCTCGGGGTCGAGGCCGTTGCGTTCGAGGACGCGGCAGATCTCGCGGTCGGCGTCGCTCAACAGCCAGTCGACGTCGTCGTGATCGCGGCCGGTTTGCCGTCGGATGATCCCCTCGGTCTGGTGGCCGTACGGGCCGTGTCCCACGTCGTGAAGGAGCGCGGCGGCACGGACGTGCGCGGCGGTATCGGGGTCCAACTCGAGCCCGTCGAGCGCCTGTCGCGCGAGGTGGTAGACGCCGAGGCTGTGCTCGAATCGGGTGTGGTTCGCCGAGGGGTAGACGAGTCGAACGGTGGACAGCTGTTTGACGTGCCGGAGCCGCTGGAACGCGGGCGTGTCGATCAGTTCGGCCGCGACCGGGCCCAGCCGAACGTGGCCGTGGACGCTGTCCTTGATCGCCTTCATTGACACGCGGTCGGTCCCCCGAGGAATTGGTCGTTTCGACTCGGAGGCGAGTCGCCGTCCGTATCCACTCGTCAGTGTCGCGACTCGGCGACGACCACGGCGCCACGCATTCCCTGGTCACGATGACGCTCGCAGGCGTACCGGTAGGTTCCGGGATCCTCGAACGTGTGACTGAACGCGTGTTCGTCCTCCTGCTCGTCCCGATTTTCGGCCGCTTCGACGGCGACGAGGTCGCTCCGGAACGAGCCGTCCTCGGCGACGATGCTGTGTTCTCCCGCACCGGGGACCCAGCGCCACGTGACCGTCGTTCCGGGTGTGACGCGAACTGCGGGGGTGTCGTAGACGGGGGCAGTGTCCCACGCCTCGGCGTCCGTGTCGTAGCGACCAGTGCCACCGACGCGGACGGTGACGGAGTCGCGTCGCAGAGGGTTCTCGGTCTCGCCGACGTCGGCCGTCTCCGCGAACCAGCCGCCGTAGTCGACGGGAGTCGTGTCGTACTCGGTGACGTACTCCTCGATATCGGGACCGACGACGAGTACGCCGTGTTTCCCGATGAGCTGGTGCGGCCGGCAGACGTATCTGGTGATTCCCTCGTCTGCCTCCGTCACGGTGACCGCGTACTCGTGGCCCGCCTCGTCGGTGAGCTCGGATTCGAGCGCCGCGGGCCCGTCGTACGTGACAACATCGTGTGCGCCGCCCTCGCCGGTCCACACCCAGCGAACGGTCGTCCCGTAATCGATCCATACCGCGGCCGGATCGAACCGAAGTCCGCTTGCGCCACCGCCGACGTCGATCCGGACCTCCTCCTCGCCGCGCCGGTCGACGGTACCGGCGTAGTCGACGCCGCCGTCGAACCAGTGGCCGTATTCCGGTTCGGGAACGTCCGTCGTGTCGACGAACCCCTCACCGTTTCCGTCGGTCCCGTCACGAGGGTCGAACGCGTCGAGACAGCCGGCAAGCGATCCGAGCGCCGTGCCTCCCGCCAGCGACAATGCTCGGCGGCGGGAGATGGAGGGCCGCTGTGACATCGGTTCCACGTCCGATTCCCGGAGTAATACGTGCTGCGATAGGCGGAGAGGGAACGTCCGTTGGCGGAAACGGGTCAACGACGACGCTGCCGGGTTCGGTGTCCGGTCCTACTCGTCGACGAGGTCGACACCGAGCCGGTCCGCGACTGCGCGAACGACCGAGCCGCCGACGTTTGCGGTCGCCGCTCTGCCGTCCTCGATCGCCAACAGGTCGTCGTCGTCGATCCCGAGCTCCTCGGCCAGTTCCTCGACGGTGAGCCCGGCGTCCTGACGGGCGTCCTGCGCGATCTCGCCGTATCCCGACACGAGGTACGGGAGTCGGTCGTCCTCGTAGTTCGTCCCCTCCTCCTCCCACCGTTTCGAGTCGCCGGTGGCCGAGTCGTACATCTTGGCCTGCTTCCGGGCGATCTCCTTCTTCCGGCTCTCGGTTGCGGTCGAGTCGCCGTCGGCACCGCCGGAGCTACCGCCGGCGCTCCCGCCGCCACCCCTGCCGGAGCCGCCGTGCCCCCCGGAGTTCTTGCTCGCGTCGTCGTGTGGTCGACAGTTCGAGCACACGAGCAGCTGCGCGCCGGCGACGTTCGCCCGTTGGAGGTTCGACGTTTCCCGTCCGCAGAGCTCACAGGCGTCGCCGTCGTCGCCGCCGCCTCCGCCGCCCGTCGAGTATTTCGGCATACCCGGAACAGTGCTCCCGCAGTGATAAAAGATGGCGGGTGTTCACTGGTCGTCGAGTACCTGCGCAAACACGCGAGCGAGAGCCCTGCCGACGTCGACGAGACGGGAAACGTCGTGACTATCGACCTGTTGACGTGGCCGGATCCCGCTTCGACGAACCGGCTCCGCTACTCGGTCCCAAATACCCCCACGCCAGTAGCCGGTCCCCGTCGCCATCGATCCACCGCTCGCCGATGTCGTCCCGGTAGTACATGTTCGGCATCACGACGTCGTCGATCCGGTCGTACGCCTGCTCGCGTGCGGCATACATCGTGTCCCCCTTTCCGGTAACCACGATCGGCATTCCGTTGCCGCCGGCGACGCGCCACTGACCATCGACCTTCTTTGCGTCCTCGATGTGGATCCCCTCACGGCTCTCGGTCTCGAACACCACGGCGGCGTTCCGCGAGTTCTCGTCGTACGTCTTCTCGTCGTCGAACGGGAACGGCGGGAGGACGACTCGAACCGCGATCTGGTAGCCGTTGTGGACCGCGACGTCGGGATCGCGACCGTGTGCGAGGTCGGAAAGGAACTCGCCGGTGGACGACTCGATCGACTCCTCCTGTAAGGCGATCGTCGGATAGCCGAACCGTGGCGTGAACTCCAACGGGTAGATCCCCGTCTCGTTCACGATACAGTTGACGTCGATGCTCCCGACGTACCCCTCGTCGGCGAGCCACCCTTCGAGCTTTCCGAGCGTCTCCTCGAACAGCTCGTTTCGCCCGGCCCAGAACATCGACGTTCCCATCTCACCGGTCTGCGGGCCGATGTTTCCGGGGAACAGCTTCTTGTGCTCGAAGTTGAAGTTGACCTGATCGATGAACTCCGCTCCGTTGAAGAAGCCACAGACTGCGATCTCAACGCCATTGACTTTCCGCTGGAGTTGGAACCCTTTCATTCGGTGGCCCCACGCCTTCTTGTACGCCCGGAGTACGTCGATGACGTCGCTTCCGTCGGTCTCGTTGCCCACGTAGAGGAGTCGCTTGACGTTCTGTACCTCGCCGAGCGGCTTGATCACGTAGGGTGCCGGGTTCTCCCGTACGTGTCGAATACCCGCGTCGAAATCGTCGAAGACGTGATGTTCGACCGTGTTGACGCCGTGTTCTTCGAGCATCTCCATCGCGTAGCCACGGTCCTCTTCGAGGCGATCCGTGTTCGGCGTCCCGCCGACGACGGCGTGGCCACGCTCACGGAGATCCCGCGCGAGCTCGCCGGTACCGACCTCGGAGCCGACCCAAATGTCGTCGAAGACGATCACGTCGGCCCAGTCGACGTCGGTCGTCCAGTCGTCCGTCTTGGGGACGAAGCCGTCGCCGATCTCCCGATCGCCCTCGGACTCGATGTAGTACTTCACCTCGTGGCCCTCTCGGTGGACCTGCCACGCGAGGTCGGTGATGAGAGCTGCGTCCGCCGAGACGAACAGGAAGCGTTTGCCGTCCATGATCGTATCGTAAAAGGCGGATGACTTGAGTGTGTGGCACCCGCCCCGTATCGGCGTCGAGACGGGTCGATGCTTGGATTTTGGGAGCATGTATAAAAATAGCGCTGCGTTTTCACTATTTGAGAATAGATGTTTTCTTAATAGAAAATAAGGTTGTTATTGCTGGTTATTTAGAACCAAAGTAGCCACTTTTTTATCTTCACTGCTGGAAATTGAGGACGTAATAGATGACAGTCAACATCGACGCAACTCTCATCGACGCTCTGGAGGTATCCCGATAATGCGGGGACAGAACCACGACTGGTGGCCAAACCAGTTGAATCTGAAGGTACTCGATCAGAACGCGCGCGACGTCGGGCCGTACGAGGACGACTTCGACTACGCCGAGGCGTTCCAGTCGCTCGACCTCGACGAGGTAAAAGCCGAGATCGAGGAGCTGATGACGACCTCGCAGGACTGGTGGCCGGCCGACTACGGCCACTACGGGCCGCTGTTCATCCGGATGGCTTGGCACAGCGCCGGGACGTACCGTACGGCCGACGGCCGCGGCGGCTCGGACGGTGGCCGCCAGCGCTTCCCGCCGCTCGACAGCTGGCCGGACAACGCGAACCTCGATAAGGCTCGCCGACTGCTGTTGCCAGTCAAACAGAAGTACGGCCGCAAGCTCTCGTGGGCGGATCTGATGATTCTTGCCGGCAACGTCGCCATCGAGTCGATGGGGTTCCGGACGTTCGGCTTCGGCGGCGGGCGTGAGGACGCGTTCGAACCTGACGACTCGGTCTACTGGGGTCCCGAAGCAGAGATGGACACGAACGAGCGGTTCGACGAGCCCGGTGAGATCCAAGAGGGGCTCGGCGCGTCCGTCATGGGGCTCATCTACGTGAACCCGGAGGGTCCGGACGGCAATCCCGACCCCGAGCTGTCGGCGAAAAACATCCGCCAAACGTTCGACCGAATGGCGATGAACGACAAGGAGACGGCGGCGCTCATCGCCGGCGGCCACACGTTCGGGAAGGTTCACGGCGCGGACGACCCGGACGAAAACCTCGGCGAGGAACCGGTGGCTGCTCCTATCGAGGAGCAGGGGCTCGGCTGGAAGAACGAGAAGGGCCCCAGCAAGGGCGGAGAGATGATCACCAGCGGTATCGAGGGTCCGTGGACTAGCTCCCCGACCGAGTGGGACATGGGGTATATCGACAATCTGCTGGAGTACGAGTGGGCGGCCCAGAAGGGCCCGGGCGGCGCGTGGCAGTGGGTCCCCGTCAACGCGGACGACATCGATCGCGCCCCGGACGCGCACGACCCCGACGAGGAGGTCCTGCCGATGATGCTCACGACGGACGTCGCGCTGAAGCGTGATCCCGACTACCGCGAGATCATCGAGGAGTTCCAGGAGAACCCGATGGCGTTCGGAATGAACTTCGCGCGTGCTTGGTACAAGCTGACGCACCGCGACATGGGCCCGCCGTCACGGCTCCTCGGCCCGGAGGTTCCGGACGAGGAGATGCTGTGGCAGGACCCGATCCCCGAGGTCGACCACGAACTCGTCGGTGACGCGGAGATCGCCGAGCTCGAAGACGAGATCCGTGACTCCGATCTCACCGTCTCACAGCTCGTCAAGACCGCGTGGGCGTCGGCGTCGACGTACCGCGACAGCGACAAGCGCGGCGGCGCGAACGGCGCGCGGATCCGTCTCGAACCGCAGCGGAGTTGGGAGGTCAACGAGCCGGAGCAGTTGGAGACCGTACTCGACACACTCGAAGGGATCCAGGAAGCGTTCAACGAGTCGCGCGACGACGACGTCCGCGTCTCGCTCGCCGATCTGATCGTGCTCGGCGGCAACGTCGCCATCGAGGAGGCGGCTGCGGACGCCGGCTACGACGTGGACGTCGCCTTCGATCCGGGTCGGACGGACGCCTCTCAGGAGCAGACCGATCCCGACTCGTTCGATGCGCTGAAGCCGAAGGTCGACGGGTTCCGGAACTACCTCGGCGACGGCTACGAGAAGCCGGAGGAGCTGCTGGTCGACAAAGCGGAGCTGTTGAACCTAACCGTCACGGAGATGACCGTACTCGTCGGCGGGATGCGCGCGCTGGGCGCGACCTACGACGACACCGATCTCGGCGTGTTCACCGATCGGCCGGGCACGCTGACGAACGACTTCTTCGTGAACCTCCTCGACATGGACGCGGAGTGGGAGCCGGCCGCCGAGACCGATGGCGTGTACGAGGCGATCGACCGCGACACCGGCGAGGTGGCGTGGACGGGAACCCGCATGGACCTCGTCTTCGGTTCGAACGCTCGGCTCCGAGCGATCACCGAGGTCTACGGAAGCGACGGCGAGGAGGAGACGTTCGTTCACGACTTCGTCGAGGCTTGGGAGTCGGTGATGCGTCTCGATCGCTTCGACTTGGAATAAACTGAACCGAACGCGGCTCGAATAGGCGGGTCGAACGCGGCTCGAATCCGATCGAGACGGGGCCGACCACGGTCGGGGCGGGGGCAACCACGATCGGGACAAGCCCGGATCGATTTTTTGGCGGTTGGTGTCCACGTGAAACGCACGTATTAGTCGCTCGCGTGTGACGGGTGAAGTATGCCGGACGCATCTATCACCTCCCCAGCGGACGGAGCACTTCCGGAGCCGGTTCCGGACGACGAGATCCCCGACCCCGTCCCCGGTCGCTCGCGAGTCGTTCGGACGAACGGCGTCGATCTCCACGTCGTCGAAGCCGGCCCGGAGGACGGGAAACTGCTCGTGTTGCTTCACGGCTTCCCCGAGTTCTGGTACGGCTGGCACGAGACGATTGCGCCGCTCGCGAACGCGGGATATCGGGTGGTCGTCCCCGACCAGCGCGGCTACAACCTCTCGGAGAAACCGCCCGCGGTCGGCGACTACCGGATCGACACGCTCGCGGACGACGTGGTCGGGTTGATCGACGCCTACGACCGTGACACGGCCGCCGTCGCCGGCCACGACTGGGGGGCCGCGGTCGGCTGGTGGCTCGCGATCCACCACCCCGACCGGCTCTCGGAGTTCGTCGCGGTCAACGTTCCCCATCCGACCGTCTTCGAGCGCGCGCTCCGAAGTTCCTGGAGCCAGCGGTTCAGGAGCTGGTACATGGTCGCGTTCCAGCTCCCGAAGCTCCCCGAGGCGGTCGCCAGCGCCGGGAACTGGCGGCTCGCGGTTCGCAGCCTCCGCGAGACGAGCGAACCCGGAACGTTCGACGCGGAGGACTTCCGGCGGTACCGTCGGGCGTGGAACCGGGATGGCGCGTTCGAGGCCATGGTGAACTGGTACCGGGCGATCGTTCGCGACCGTCCGGAGCCGGCGACGCCCGAGGTCGACGTGCCGACGCTCGTGGTCTGGGGCGCGAACGACCCCTTCCTCCAGAAGCGGCTGGCCGGCGAGAGCGTCGACTACTGCGCGGACGGACGGCTACTGACGATCGACGCCGCGACACACTGGGTGATCCACGAGGACCCGCATCGCGTTGCCGACGCGGTCATCGACCATACGGATCCCTTCCCTCCCGGCGCGCGGGAGTAACCCGAGCGGTCGATCGTATCCGGCGTGACCCGACCGATCGCTTTTGTCTCGGTGGACCGACTGACGACCATGGCACTCGATCGATACGCCGACGCCGTCGACAGCCTCGATCCCGCGGACGGCGAGGTGGAGACCGTCGAACTCATCGTCACCGACGACGTGCTGGTGAAGGCGTTCGTTCTCGGATCAGGCGGCGAGGTCGACGCCCACAAGCACGGGGACGCGACGAACGTCTTCCACGTACTGGAGGGAGCGCCAACCGTCGTCCGCGACGGCGAGACCGAGCGGCTCGCCGCGCCCGCCGTCGTGCTCAACGAGCGCGGCGATGTCCACGGAGCCCGCAACGACACCGACGAACGCGCCGTGCTCACCGCGAGCCTCTGTCCGCTCTCCTGATGGTCGACGAGATCGATCCGGACGAGCTGGTGGTGCTTCTCGGTGAGGGGACCGATTCCGAGGACGGCCTCCGGGTCGTCGACATCCGTGACACGCGGGCGTTCGACCGCGGTCATCTCCCGGGGAGCGAGTCGATCCCGTTTCCCGAGCTCACGACTCGGGTCCCCGAACTGGAGGGTGCGGAACGGATCGTCACCGTCTGTCCGCACGGCATCGCTAGCCGACAGGCGGCACAGCTGATTGGGAGCTACGAGGGGACGACGGACGCCCGCGTGGAGAGCCTCCGCGGCGGGATCGAGGCGTGGGAACGCGACGTGGGTGATCTGGTCACGACGGAGTCGGAAGAAAACGCGGAATCGAAGGGGGACCTGTCGGGGAGCAACGTGGAGTCGGAAGGGCCGGACGCCCCGTTCTGACGCGCTTCGCACCGCAGTAGCGACCGTCATGCGCCGAGGTCGGCTACCGGCGTCGAGCGAAGAGTCCGACGGCCGAGAGCAGTGCGACCACCGCGACCACGAGACCGAATCCGGGAACGCTCACGGCGATGTCGTCGTCCGAGTCCGCGCCCCCGCCGACGGAGTCGTCGGTTCCGTCGGACTCCCCGACGCTCACCGACACTGACGCCTCGTTTTCGGGCCCGACGACGGTGATCGTCGCTGTTCCGACCGTTTCGAGGACCACGTCACGCTCCACGGTCGTTTCCGCGTCCGCGTCGAGTTTCACGGGGTCGGTTCCGACCGGCTCGCCGTTCACGAGGAACTCGATCGGTCCGTCGGCCGGGATCCCCGCGTCGGTTCCGACGGTGGTCGTCACGCGGACCGACTCGCCCGCAGCGACGTCGGCGGCGTCCGTCGCGACGTCCCGGACGCTCACGGACCCGGGCTCGGAGACGACGACATCGAGGGTCTCGCTGCCGACTCGAACCTCGTACTCCCCAGCGTCCGTGAACTCGTGTTCGAGGCGCTCGACCGTCTCTGCTCCGGCCTCAACGCTTCCGGATCGGGTTGTGACGGTCTCGCCGTCGACGCGTATCGACACCTCGTAGCTCCCGGCGGTCCCGCCCGTGTTCGAGACGCGGACCGCGAGCGCGAGGCGCTCGCCGTCGACGAGTCGAACCGGGTCGCGCTCGATCGCACGATCGCGGTACTCGCCGACCGCGCGGACGCCCTCGTCGTCGATCCCGTAGCCGACCTGCGCGGGCGTCTCCCCGAACGCCTCGGCGTGCGTCTCGCGACCCCAGAACTCGGGCGTCGCGTCCGTCGTCGTCAGGCGCTCGGCCTCCTCGCGGATCTCGGTCGCGACGGCGTCGTCGCCGCCCTCGGCGGCCGCGTCCTCGACCGCGTCGAGGAAGTCGTCGTTGGTGACCCACGTGTCCCGGTCATCGGGATCGACGGGGGCGTCGTTGAACTCGCGGAACACCGTCGCGAGCGACGCTCGTCCGTCGGTTGCCACCCGGATGCGACGGTCGATCTCGCCGGCGACGAGCGCCCCTTTGACGTAGTCGGCGTTGGCGGCCCACGCGTCGGGGTTCGCGAGAACGGAGCCGGCGTACGGGTCGCGCTCGCCCGCCGAGAGGGTCCGCTCGAACGCCTCGAAGTCGGCAGCACCGCGTTCGAGCGCGAACAGCGCGGCGTAGTACGTGGCGGTCGCCTCGGTGAACCAACGGGCGCTCCGCTCCGCCCGGTACGACTGGCGGGTGTGGACGTACTCGTGAGTCCAGACGTCGTCGGCGGTGCCGGCCGGCTCCGTGTCACGAACCCAGAGGTCGGCGTCGCCGATCTGTAGGCCACGGGGTGCCCACGACACCGACTCGGTCGGCGCGGCGACCGCGAACACCTCGTCGTCGCGCGCGCCGACCTGAAGCGCCGTCGACGCGCCCTCGAACGCCTCGAACACCGCTCCCGGCGACGACTCCGGATCCGCCGCGTCGGGAACGATCAGCCGGAACCGCTGGTCGGCGGCCTCGTGGACGTGCTCCTCGTAGGGGCCGAGAACCGCCAACGCCTGCGAGGCGACGCCGTCGCCGGCGACCGAGTTCTCGCGCTCGACGGAGACGCTTCCGCCGGGGCCACCGGTGAAACTCCACGCGATCGAGGCTCGTGGCGGGCGAACGATCGCCCAGTCGCCGACGTCGACGAACCGGTAGGCACCCTCACCGGCGAGCGGCCCCTCACGCTCCTCCGTCTCGTTCCCGTCCATCGTGTAGGTGAGCGACGGCCGCGTCGTTTCGCCGTCCCAGACCCACTCTTCCCCGCCGTCATCGGTCGTCTCGCGGTCGAACCCGTCAGCCTCGATCGCATCGTCGGTCGCGCTCAACGGGGTGAGACGGAGACCGGTAACTCGATCCGGAAGCCGGGCCTCGGTCGTGACGTCGACCGTTCCGGGCTCGTCGTTCGTGGATAGCTCGTGGCGGACCAGGATCGTATCGTCATCAACGTCGAACGGGGTGTCCGGTCTAGGCTCGATCGCGTGACTCCCGTCGAGAACGGCCCTCTCGGAAGCGATCTCCTCGGAGACGGGCCCGTCCGCGAGCGATCCCGTGTCGGACTCGTCCGCGAGCGATCCCGTGTCGATCCCGCCGCCGACCGCGACGCCGACGCCCGCGATCAACAGCACGGTGACCACGACCGCGACGGTCATCGCCCGACTACCGAGTCGATCCTCCAGCCGGTTCACACGGTAGAACGGAGGGTTCGGCGGCATTATCTCTGTCCATCAGGTTAGTGAAACGACCCGCGGATCGTTCCGGCCGATATCGGGTCGATAGAAAGGGGGAGGGGCGTGTGACGTGTCCCTCCACGGAACGGTACGCCGAGGAGTCACATAGTCATTCGGTGTATACCCTCGGATCGGGGCGCGATTCTCGCGTGGTTAGGCGCGGGCAAACCCCGGTCACAGGCCGTAAGCGGTCAGATCGCGTGGACCCGAACCGTCCAGAAGTCCCGGAACGCGTCGTGAAGCGCCTCTTTCGGCCGGCCGGTGGCGTCGGTGACGTCGGTGTAGTCGGCGTGCTCGCGGACGTCGCCGAGGACGCTCCGCTCGCCGACGACTATCGTTCGGTCCACGTCCTCAACGCCGTCTAGGACGGATCGAGCGCGTTTCAGATGGTCGTCTATCTGTCCCTCGCGCCGCCGCTCGAAGCGCCCCTGTGAGAACCCGCCCTTCGAGTGGGCGTCCTTGACGTCGGAGTCGAATCCTTCGAAATCGACGCGCTCGTCGCCCTCGTACACGCCGAGCGCGAACGTGTCCGAGCGGACGAGCGCGAACGCGAACCGGCCCGTGGGGCGGAACCACGTCGGATCGAGTCGGGGCGCGTCCGACCACTCATCGAACGGTTCGGGTGCTATCGGCGGAGAGAGCGCGACGCTCACGGCCCCGGTGTCGTCGGCGACCACGACCGCGGGTGCGGCTCGCCGAACGAGCCGGGAACGGTCGCCGAACCAGTCGGAGACGGCCGTCGGGACCGCGTCGTCGTCGGGAACGAACGCTGAGAGCACGCCCTCCGGATCCGCGCTTCGGATCCCGCGAAGCCGGTCGAGGACGTCCGCGAGTCGGTCACCGCTGGCGTCGCTCACGCGACGGAACTCCACGGTCTCCACGTCGCTCTCGGCTCGATCGACACGGTCCTCGAGGGATTCGATCCGGTCTTCAAGCTGGTTGACGCGTTCCTCGGCTCGCTGACGGTCGGCGACGGCCTCCGAGCGGCGCTCGCCCTCGGCCTCTGCGCGCCGCTCCAGATGTTCCTTCTCCTCCTCGAGCGTCTCGATCCGCTCTTTCAGCTCGGCGCGGCCGAGCAGCCGGTCGATCATACCGGAGGATCGTTCCCGGGATATAAAAGGCCCATCGCCCGGAGGGAACGGTTCGCCGGTCGACGGTCGACGGCGACACCCTCGCTAGGCGTTCACGGACGGTTCCCAGCCCTCCCAGCGGAGGAGGTTCTCCGCGCGGTCGGCGTCCGCGAGCAGGACGTTCCGAGTGTCCGGAAGGGTCTCGTCGGCGATGGCTCGCGGAACCGCGAGCGTCCCGCTCGGCACCGCCTCGTCGCCGTCGACGGGGATGTGTCCGCCGCCGACCTTCATTACGAGGGGGGCATCGAGCCGTTCGAGGCCCGTTCCCGCCGCGTACAGTTGCTCGTTGACGTGCTCGTGGTCGGCCTGCTGAATGACAGCGCGCTCGCCGTCGTGGGGCTCGACGTACAGTTCCCCCAAGTAGTATCCGCTGGAAAAGCGTTCGAACATGCTGTGCGTGATAACCTCTGACACGACAGTATATAAACGTTTCTCGGAGGATATCGATCGTGACGTTCGGAACCATGTCGTGGGCGACGGCTCGGTTCTGACGGCGGGACGAGACCGGAACGCTCCGACTTCAGTCGTGGATAGCTGATCAAATATCACTTCTGAGAATCGGGAGTTAGGAGTTAAAAACCGATCCCGATTTCGATGGCACATGTGTCCTGATAGACGGATATCGGAACACGGGCGTCGCGACCTGTTGGCCGCGACGGCCGGAGCTGCCACTCTCGGGATCAGCGGCTGTCTCGGATCGAACACCGGGAATAGGGAAGACGGTCGGACCTCCCTGTCGGAACGGACCCTCCGGTATGGAGGTGTGATGGCGCTTTCGGGCGGATTGGGATCCGTCGGTACGCCAATCGCCGACGCGGTCGAGCTCCCGGGGAAACAGCTCGACGCGTCAGGTATCGAGGCCGACGTCGAGTGGCGGATCGAGGACTCCGGGACGACGGCGCGAGGCGGGATCGACGCGATGCGAACGCTCGTCGACGCGGGCTATCCGGCCGTTGCCGGACCGCTCGGATCCGACGTGACCCTCCAAGCGGTCCAGCAGGCCTCCATCCCGGGAGAGGTCGTCAACTGCTCGCCCGCGAGCACGACGCCGACCCTCTCGATCCTCAACGATCGCGGGTTCAGCTTTCGGACCGCGCCCGACGACTCGCTACAGGCGGTCGTCGCAGCCGAGCTCGCGGCCGACGAACACGACGCGTCGTCCGTCGCGACGCTTCACATCGCGGGCGACTACGGACGACAGCTCTCCGGCGCCTTCGCCACGTCGTTCAACGGCGAGGTACAGCGACAGGTTCCCTTTTCGGACGAGTACGAGGAGCCGCTCGCGACCGCGCTCTCCGACGATCCCGACCTGCTCTTCGTGGTCGGCTACCCGGCGGACGGTGTCGAGATCTTCGGCCACTACTACGACGGCTACGCCGGCGACGAGACCGTGTTCACCACCGACGGAATGATGGACTCGTCGCTTCCACAACAGGTGGGCGAGCCGATGACGAACGTGTACGGGACGGCCCCGTCCTCGAACGGTCCCGGGTACGACGCCTTCGCGGAGCACTACGCGTCCGAGTACGGCGAGGATCCGAGCATCTTCACCGCGAACGGCTACGACGCCGCGGCAGTGCTCCTCCTCGCGAACGCCGCCGCGGGCGAGAACGACGGGGGAAAAATACGTGGCCGGATGCGTCGCGTCGCCTCGGAGGGCGGCACTGAGGTGACGCCCGATTCTCTCACGGAGGGCGTTCGTCGGGCCGCAGCCGGCGACCCGGTCGAATACCGAGGTGCCTCAAGCGAGGTCACGTTCGACGACAACGGCGACGTCTCCGGCATCGACTACGAGTACTTCCGGTACGAGGCCGACGGGATCGACGTTATCGAGGAGGTCTCCCCGGAGGTGGGAGCATGACCGACGGCGAACCACACCGGTCTCCCGACTCCTCGGCCGACGCCGACGAGTCCGTCGTCGGCCGGGTCGCGAGGCGTCTCACTCCCGGGGTGATACGGCGGAACTATCGGGCGAAGTTCGTGATTTCCATTCTTCTCGTCGTGGTCGTCCTCGGGGCCGTCGGTGGTGTGAACTATGTAAGCGCAGAGGCGACGGTCGAGGAAGACGCCGAACAGCAGCTCACCTCGATGGTCGACATGCACGGGGACTCGATCAACGAGTGGGCGGTGTCGATGGAGACGCACACCCGCTCTGTCTCCTCGGTACAGGCGCTCTCCGGGGCGGACGCCGGAACCGCCGAGGAAGAACTGATACAGAAACAGGCACAGCTCCCGGTCGACGTGCGGGCGGTCCACCTCGTCGACACGGCCGATGAAACGGTCGTCACGAGCACGTCACCCGATCTCCGTGGCGACTCCGTAGACGAGGTCACAGCCCCGTGGAGCGACGTCGAGCCCGGGGTCGACCTCACGTCGTCGAACGACGTCTGGAACTCTCCGACAGCCTACGAGTCGAGCGCAATGGGAGATCAGGTGATGGCGTTCGCCAGTCCCGTCGCGGGCGACGAGTCGCGCGTCGTCGTGGTCGTCGGGACGCTGGAGTACCGAGTCGACAACCTCCGGCAACTCCACGCCGACCAAGAGACGACGATCATCGGCGCGGACGGCGAGGCGATCCTCTCCAGCGACGCCGGTGCGGTGGACGCCGACCTCGACGTCGTCGGCGAACTCGGGGCGGCCCGCGACGGGACGGCGTTCGACCGCGGTGACGACGAGGTGGTGGCGTACGCCTCGACCGGCGACAAGGAGTGGGTCGCCGTCACCACCGTTCCGACCGCACAGGCGTTCGCCGCGAGCGACGCGGTCGGGACGAGCGTTCTGACGGTGATCGGTGCCGGCCTCCTCTCGCTCATGGTGGTCGGGTTCGCGTTGAATCGGCAGACGGTCGGGCCGCTGCGTGACCTCCGTGACCGCGCGGAGCGCATGGAGAGCGGCGACCTCTCGGTCGGTCTGGAGACGCCGCGGGTCGACGAGATCGGTCGGCTGTACGGGTCGTTCGGGGCGATGCGCGACTCCCTCAGCACCAAGATAGAGGAGGCCGAGACCGCACAGGAGGCCGCTGAGACGGAGCGTGAGCGGATGGCACGGCGTAACGACCGACTCCAGTCGACGGCCGACGACTACGGCGAGACGATGCGAGATGCGGCCGAGGGGGATCTCACTGTGCGGATGCGGACCGACGCGGACGACGAGGCGATGGCGGCGATCGCCGAGGAGTTCAACGAGATGATCGCGGAGATCGAGCGGACGTACGCGCAGCTCACGACGTTCGCCGACGAGGTCGCCTCGGCGTCCGAGCGGGCGACCGAGTCCACCGAAGCGGTGGCGGAAACAGCGTCGGAGGTCGCGGGATCGGTCGACGAGATCTCCCGCGGCGCGGCCGACCAGAGCGAGTCGCTGACCGAGGTGAGCGACGAGATGAGCGACCTCTCGGCGACGATCGAGGAGGTCGCCTCGTCGTCCGATCAGGTCGCCGACGCCGCAGCGCGGACGGCGGAGGCGGGCAACCGCGGGCAGGCGGCCGCCACGGACGCGATCGACGGGATGGAGGCAACCGAGGAGACCGTCGAGGAGGCGGTCGCGGCGATCCACGCGCTCGACGACGAGGTGAGCGAGGTCGACCAACTGATAGACCGGATCACGGAGATCGCGGAACAGACGAACATCCTCGCGTTGAACGCCAACATCGAGGCCGCCCGTTCGGAGGGAGAGGCCGGCAAGGGGTTCGAGGTGGTCGCGGAGGAGATCAAGGCATTATCCGACGAGGTGAAGGACGCCGCGGAGACGGCCGAGTCCCGTATCGACGCGATCCGCGAGCGGATGGACCAGTCGACGGCCGAGGTCGAGTCGACGAGCGAACAGATCGACGACGCGGCGGAGCGCGTGGCGGCTGCCGTCGACGACCTCGAACACATCGCCGAACTCGCCGACGAGACCAACGACGGCGTTCAGGAGATCTCCGACGTCACCGAGGAGCAAGCCGCCTCCACCGAGGAGGTCGTTGCCATGGCGGACGAGGTGGCGACGATCAGCGAGGAGACCGCCTCCGAAGCGGACACGGTCGCCGCGGCCGCCGAGGAACAGACCACCTCGCTCACGGACGTTTCGGAGTCCGTCTCGTCGCTCTCCGAGCGAGCCACTCGGCTCTCGGCGACCCTCGACAGGTTCGAGACCGACGCGGACCTCGATCCGGCGGCGGACACGAATGGTACGGGGGCGGATTCCGGGTCTCGCGCGGCCGCCGATGGGGGGACGACCGGGACCGAGTGACGCCGACGCCACGGACTCTCGTCCCTGCCCACTGAGGAGCCGTCTCCCCGCCCCCGAAAGGATGCTTTCAAGCGGGCGCTTGCCGAACTCGCGTCCATGTACGACGGACTCAAAGGATTCCGCGATTTCTACCCGGGCGAACAGTCGGCCCGCCGCGAGGTGACGGACGCGATCGAGAACGCCGCGAGCCGGTACGGGTTCCGCGAGATCGCCACGCCCGCCTTGGAGCGAACGCAGATGTACGTCGACAAGTCCGGGGAGGAGATCGTCGAGGAGCTGTACGCGTTCGAGGACAAGGGTGGCCGCGGCGTTGCGCTGACTCCCGAACTCACCCCGACCGTCGCCCGGATGGTCGTCGCAAAGGGCCAGGAGCTTTCCAAGCCGATCAAGTGGACGTCGACCCGCCCGTTCTGGCGCTACGAGCAGGTCCAGCAGGGCCGGTTCCGGGAGTTCTACCAGACGAACATCGACGTCTTCGGCTCGTCGGCCCCCGAAGCCGACGCCGAGGTGCTCGCGGTCGCGGCCGACGCGCTCACGTCGCTCGGACTCACCGGCGACGACTTCGAGTTCCGGGTCTCACACCGAGACGTTCTCGGCGGACTCGTTCGAGCGCTCGCGGCCGACCCCGACGCGGTCGACACCGCGGCCGCGATCCGCGCGGTCGACAAGCGCGCGAAGGTCGACGACGGCGAGTACCACGGACTCCTCTCCGACGCCGGACTCGACCGCGACACGGCTCGCGAGTTCGACGATCTGATCACGAGCGTCGAGACCGTCGACGACCTCGACGCGGTCGCCGAGGCCGGCGGCGAGGACGTCGAGTCCGCCGTCGAGAACCTCCGAAACGTGCTCGCCGCGGCCGACGACTTCGGCGCAGGCGAGTTCTGTGAGGTATCGCTGACGACCGCCCGCGGGCTCGACTACTACACCGGCGTCGTCTTCGAGTGTTTCGACTCCACCGGCGAGGTGTCGCGCTCCGTCTTCGGCGGCGGCCGCTACGACGACCTCATCGAGAGCTTCGGCGGCCAGCCAACGCCCGCGGTCGGCGTCGCGCCCGGACACGCGACGCTCAAGCTGCTCTGTCAGCGCGCGGGCGTCTGGCCGGACGAGGCCCTTTCGACCGACTACTACGTGCTCTCCGTCGGCGACACGCGAAGCGAGGCCGCCGCGCTCGCCCGTGACCTCCGCGCGCTCGGCGACGACGTGGTCGTCGAGCAGGACGTCTCGGACAGATCGTTCGGCGCGCAGCTCGGCTACGCCGACTCGATCAACGCGGAGACGGTGGTCGTGGTCGGCGAGCGCGACCTGGAGAACGGCGAGTACACGGTGAAGGACATGGAACGCGGTGACGAGACGACTGTCCCCGTCGACGAGTTCCCGCCGGAGTCCGGGCGGCCGACCTACGAGGACTACGAGTAGCGCGTCGTTATCGACGGAGCCGCGACGGGAGCCGATCGAGAAGCGTCGCCGTCGCCGCCTCGTCGAACCGCATTGGCCGCCGCCACCACGGGCCCTTCCCCGAATCGCTCGACAGATCGGTCACCAGCCGGTTCGCCTCCACACCCGCCTCGGCGACACTCAGCGGGACGACGCGGTCGAACAGTCCCGACGCGTGCGGGTCGCCGGCGGCGACGACCCGGGCGTCGAACGGGTCGCGTTTCAGATGTGCGTTGGTCGGGGTTAGCGTCGCGGCCGCGTCGCGGTCGGAAGCGTCGCGGTCGGCGGTGTCGACGACGCGCTCGATACGCATGCCGGCGAACAGATACGCGCCCCACTCGGGTGCGAGGTCGTCGTCGACGGCGGCGGGGTCGGGCGTCGCCGACCGACCCTCGCCGACCGGCCCTCCCCAGTTCGCCGGACGGAGCGTCAGGGTCGCATAAAAAAGTAGCCAGTCGCCCGGCTCCAACGCCGCGATCGGTCCCGCCTTGATCGGATAGGGGTCGCCGTACGTCGCCGCCGTCCGCCCGTGGACGCCCGGGAACTCCGGGTCCATGTGAACCGGGGTTCCTCGCAGGCTCTCGGGCAGCGAGAACGGGAGATCGAGGTCGGCATATGTCGGCACGGGCTCGTCAACTGGAAACCCCTCTCGTGGGAGCGTTTCCGCCGATTCCGGGATCGGGACGTACGCGAAGGAGCCGTCGGGAAAGACCGGGCCGCGAAAGCCCGGCTCGTTGGTGTTGGCGGCGACGTTGACGGCGACGGCGCGGGGCATGATGGAAGCGGAATATCGTGGAGCGACCGACCCGGCTACCTCGTCGCGCTCGGCGGACTGAGGTCGCGCTGGAACTCGTCGAACCGTTCGAGTTCGTCGTCGAGCTCGTACTCGATCTCGCGTTCGTCGCCGCGGTTGACGAGTCGGCCGTCCTCCAGCTCCTCGGCGACGTCCTCCCAGCCGGGCTTCACGCGGATGCTCCGTGCGGGCGTGCCGACGACGACGTGGTGGTCGGGCACGTCGCCCTGAACGACCGCCCGCGCGCCGACGACGCTGTTCTCGCCGACGCGACAGCCCGCGCGAACCATCGCGTCGTAGGTGACGCGAGCGTCGTCCTCGACGATCGTGTGGTAGTTGCGGACCTCCGTCTGGTCGACGAGGTCGTGGTCGTGGCTGTAGAGGTGGACCCCGTCGGAGACGGACGCGCGGTCGCCGATCGTCAGCTTGCCGCGGTCGTCGAGGTGGACGTCGTCGTGGATCACGACGTTGTCGCCGATCTCGATGTTGTGGCCGTAGGTGACCGAGATTCCCTTGAAGAACCGACAGTCCTCGCCGCACTCGGCGAAGAGGTGGTTGCCGAGCATGTTCCGGAACCGGAGGGCGAACTCGACGTTGTCGGCCATCGGCGTGGCATCGAACTGCCGCCAGAGCCACTGGAGGTGTTTCGAGCGCTGGAAGCGATCCTCGTCCTTCTCCGCGTAGTACTCGGATTCCAGCGTGGCGTTACACGGATCGTACCCCTGTAAACGAACCCGTTCGGCCTTCGACACGTCCTCGCCGTTCTGCCACGCCTCCCAGCGGTCTCGGTCCCCGTGTAAGTCGATCAGCGTGTCCCGAACGACCTCGCAGGTGTCCTCCGCCGAGGCGAGCCGCTCGTCCACCTCGTCGATGAACGCCTGGACCGACGCCTCCGCGGCGTCCGGTAGGGACACGTGTCGCTTTGTCATCGTCGACCGTTCGACGGCGATCCACAAATGGGTTCGGTTGTGCGACGACTCCGCCGGAAGGTATATACCCCCGTTCCAGTCCCCGATCGATGGGGAAGACCGCGCCCGATAAGTGGGACCGGGCCGAACGTGACGACATGTATAACCGTGAACTCGGAGGGTCCGGCGTCGAAGTGTCGGAAGTCGGCTTCGGCGCGTGGGTTGTGGGAACCGACTGGTGGGGCGACCGTTCGGACGAGCAGGCCGTCGGGATGGTCGAGGACGCCCTCGACGCCGGCGTCACCTACGTCGATACCGGGGACGTGTACGGCCACGGCGACAGCGAGCGGATCGTCGGCGAGGCGATCGACGGCCGTCGCGACGAGGTGACGCTCTCGACGAAGATCGGCTACGACTTCTACGACAACCCGCAGGCCGGCCACGGCGAGCTTCCGAAGGAGCTGAACGAGGAGTACCTCCGCGAGGCGCTGGAATCGTCGCTGGACAGGCTCGACACCGACTACGTCGACGTGCTCCAGCTACACAACGCGAACGTCGACGAGGTGACGCCCGAGGTTCGGGACCTCCTCCGCGAGTGGAAGACGGAGGGTCGCGTCCGGGCGCTCGGCTGGGCGCTCGGCCCCTCGATCGGCTGGCTCGCCGAGGGCGACGCGGCGGTCGAGTACGAGGAGTTCGACGCGGTCCAGACCGTTTTCAACCTCTTCGAGCAGGAGCCCGGCCGCCACTTCATCGACACGATCCGCGATAGCGGTTCCGACACCTCCGTCATCGCGCGCGTCCCACACTCCTCGGGACTCCTCAACGAGCAGGTGACGCCGGACACCGTCCTCGAGGACGGCGACCACCGCTCGCACCGCCCGAAGGAGTGGTACGAGGCCGGCTGGGAGAAGGTCGAGTCGATCCGGTTCCTCGAGAACCCGGAGGACGCCGAGGGAACGGCGGGAACGAGGACGCTTGGTCAGGCGTCGATCCGCTGGCTGCTCGCCCACGACGAGGTCGCCTCCGTCACCCCGACGTTCCGGAACGCCGACGACATCGCCGAGTGGAGCGCCGCCAGCGACGTCCCGCCGATCACGGACGCCGAGTACGAGCGGCTGGAGGAGCTGTACGCGACGAACTTCGGCATCGACCGCGACGACGGAATGGACGCGCTCCGCACCTCCGTTGACGGCGAGGACATCGCCGCTGCGGGTCTCGACAAGCGAGCGGCCTCGTACTGAGCGGTCGCTAACGGGCGTTAGCGTGGTGGCTCGGAGGAAAGCCCATCGTCACACGGGGCTCGGTGGGGGTAACACGTCGTCACGGCCACCACGACCGTCGTTACGCCGTGAGGGTGATAAATCAACCGTGACCGAGCGGCGGACGACTTTGGCCGGTACCGTTTTGCGCCCGGCGAATCCACCTTTCGGCATGTACGACGACATT
>OBKM01000095.1_pt1 | contig 40063 bp, 46 predicted proteins | sample 1519691 | NCBI WGS metagenome assembly OBKM01 (sample SAMEA37050418, study PRJEB22526) | metagenome | biome: saline pan; feature: lake; material: water | place: Egypt | collected 2015 | depth 0.5 m
ACCGTGTTCCACGCTGTCGCCGGTCTGTGACCGGCTGCCCGTCGAGCCGTGCTCGACGCTGTCATCGGTCTGTGACCGATTGCCCGTGGAACCGTGTTCCACGCTGTTCCGAAAGAGGTTCTCGAGCAGGTTCTGTAGCCGGTCCCGATCCGCGCGGAACTCGATGTCCTCGTCGAGTTCGAACGTCGCCTCGCCGGTGTCGGCCGTCCGCCAACATTCCTCGACGACCGAGGACAGCGATACCGCCTCGAGCTCGCCGACCGTATCGCCCTGTCGGGCCAGCGTGAGCGTGTCGTCGACGATCGTCTCCATCCGATCGAGGGCGTCGAGGGCCGCATCGAGGTTTTCCGTTTTGCCGTCGCCGGCCTTCGCCAACTCGATCCGCCCGTTCGCGACGCTCATCGGCGACCTGAGGTCGTGTGAGACGATACTCGCAAACCGTTCGAGCCGCTCGTTTTGCCGTTCGAGCTCCCGCTCGCGCTGTTTATATTCGGAGATGTCCTCCTGGAATCCGACCCAGTATATGATCTCCCCGTCGTCGTTCCGGAAGGGCCGTATGTTGACCCGGTTCCAGAACATCTCCCCGTCCCTGGTGTAGTTTTTGAGCTCGACCGTCGTCGCCTCCCCGGCGTCGATTGCCCGCCGCAGCTCCGCGACCGCCGTCTCGTCGGTGTCCGGGCCCTGGAGGAACCGACAGTTCCGACCGATCGACTCCGATCTGGGGTAGCCGGTCATCTCGACGAACTGGTCGTTGACGTAGATCATCGGGTTGTCCTCGCGATCGGGATCGGTGATGGCGATCCCGATCGGGGCCTCGTCCATCGCACGCGTCTTCCGTTCCAGCTCCGCCTCGCGCCGTTCGAGTTCACGCTCCCGGCGCACCTCGTCGCTGATGTTCCGCAGGATACCGACGCTGCCGCGGAACTCCTCGCCCTCGTACGGCAGCACCGCCATGTGATCCCGACAGGGTATCGGATCGCCCTCCTTCGGCACGATGTCGACGTAGAACTGCGCCGTGTCCGGACCCTCATGCGAGAGGAGCGACCCGAGTTGGTCTTCGGCCTCCGCGACCGCCTCGTCGTCTTTGATGATGTCGGTCCGGCTACCGATGATCTCCTCGCGCTCGTAGCCGGTCAACTCGACCATCGCTTCGTTGACGTAGGAGAACACGCCCGTCTCGTCGACGACGTATATCGGGTACTCGAGCGCCCGAAGCACCGTCGAGTACCGGTCGGCCTCGATCTTTGTGTGGTACTCCCCGGCGGCCTGTCTGACCCGGTTTGCGAGGCGTCGCTGTTGGTCCGGACCGCCCTTCTGGAAGTAGCCGGTGACCCCGGCGTTGACCGCTTGGCTCGCGATCTCCTCGCTCCCTTTTCCGGTGTACAGAACGAACGGAACCAGCGGATGCTCCTCGCGGATCGATTCGAACAGCTCGAGGCCGTTCATGCCGGGCATATCGTAATCGCTTATAATACAGTCGTACCGGTCGGTTTCGAGGCGGTCGAGCGCGTCCGCCGGTGAGGTTTCCGTCGTCACCGAGACGGCTTCGAGCTCGCGGTCGAGAAAAGCCGACGTCAGATCGAGTACCGCCGGGTCGTCATCGACATGAAGAACGGCCGTTTCCTGCTGATCGAGTGTTGCACGCAGATCCGAGAGCACTACTCATACTTCGTCCCGAGAATATAAAAACGGTTTGACGGCATCGAACGCCGATACCGACGCCTCTATCGGCGGTTTCCTGCCGCGACCGTCCATACCACCATTTACATTCGATGACGCACAACCGGAGACTAATGGACGTCGCCGAGGTCGCCGGGGTTCCGCCCTGGTTCGCGGAACATCTCCGGGAGGAGGGTATCGAATCGCTGTACCCGCCGCAGGCGGCGGCCGTCGACGCCGGGGTCGCCGCCGGCGACAGCCTGGTCGCGTCGATCCCGACCGCGAGCGGCAAGACCCTCATCGCCCAACTCGCGATGCTTTCGGCGGTCGACCGCGGCGGCAAGGCGCTGTATATCGTCCCGTTGCGGGCGCTCGCAAGCGAGAAACGCGAGGAGTTCGCCGAGTTCGAGGCATACGGCGTCTCGATCGGCGTCGCGACCGGCAACTACGAGGACACCGGCGAGTGGCTCGCCGGGAAGGACATCATCGTCGCCACCAGCGAGAAGGTCGACTCCCTCGTCAGAAACGGCGCGCCGTGGGTCGACGACCTCGACTGTGTCGTCAGCGACGAGGTGCATCTCGTCGACGACCCCAACCGGGGGCCGACCCTGGAGGTGACGCTTGCGAAGCTGCGGCGGATCAACCCGGACCTGCAGGTCGTTGCCCTGTCGGCAACCGTCGGCAACGCCGGCGAGATGGCCGAGTGGCTCGACGCCGAACTGGTCGACTCGGAGTGGCGGCCCATCGAGCTCAAAACCGGGGTCCAGTACGGACAGGCGCTGCATTTCGGCGACGGCTCCAAGCGGGAACTCCGCGTCGGTTCGAACGAGAAACCGACCGAGGCGATCGTCCGCGACACGCTCGCCGAGGACGGCTCGACGCTCGTGTTCGTCAACTCACGCCGGAACGCCGAGGGGGCGGCAAAGCGGCTCGCGAACACGAGCCGCGACGGACTCGACGACGAGGAACGCCGCCGACTCGCCGACCTCGCCGAGGAGATCCGCGGCGTCTCCGACACCGAGACGAGCGAGGACCTCGCCGCATGTGTCGAGAAGGGCGCAGCGTTCCATCACGCCGGCTGTTCGAGCGAACACCGCTCCATCGTCGAGGACGCGTTTCGGGATCGTCTCATAAAGGTCATCGCGGCGACGCCGACGCTCGCGGCCGGCGTGAACACGCCCTCCCGGCGCGTCGTCGTCCGCGATTGGCGTCGATACTCCGGCGACGCGGGCGGGATGAAACCCCTCTCGGTGCTCGAGGTCCACCAGATGATGGGTCGGGCCGGTCGTCCCGGTCGGGACCCCTACGGCGAGGCCCTGCTGCTCGCAAAGAGCCACGACGAACTCGACGAACTGCTCGATCGGTACGTCTGGGCCGACCCCGAACCGGTCGAATCGAAACTCGCCCGGGAGCCCTCGATGCGGACACACCTGCTTGCGACGGTCGCATCGGGCTTTGCGGACTCGCGCGAAGCGCTGCTCGAGTTCCTCGATCAGACGCTGTATGCGACCCAGTATCGACACGACACGGGGCGGGATAGCCCCGGAACCGGGAGCGCCGACAACCTCGAACGGATCGTCGATTCGACGCTCGAATATCTCGAAACGAACGGTTTCATCGACCGCGGGGAGACGATCGAGGCGACGAACCTCGGCCACACCGTTTCGCGGCTGTATCTCGATCCGATGAGCGCCGCGGAGATCGTCGACGGGCTCGAGGGCGCCAGCGCGCCGACCGCCATGGGGTTGTATCATCTCGTCTCCCGAACCCCGGATATGTACGAACTGTATCTGCGCTCCGGCGACCGCGAGGAGTACACGATGTTGGCCTACGAGCGCGAATCGGAGTTCCTCGGAACGGTCCCAAGCGAGTTCGAGGAGGAGCGCTTCGAGGACTGGCTCTCGGCGCTGAAGACGGCCCGGATGCTCGAAGACTGGGCGAGCGAACTCGACGAGGACGAGATCGCCGAACGCTACGGCGTCGGTCCCGGTGACATCCGCGGGAAAGTCGACACCGCGGAGTGGTTGCTCGGGGCCGCCGAGTCCCTGGCCGGCGAGCTCGGTCTCGATTCCGTCGGCGCGATCCGCGAGGCCAGAAAGCGCGCCCAACACGGCGTCGGCGAGGAGTTGATCGATCTCGCCGGCGTCAGAGGCGTCGGTCGCAAGCGCGCCAGACGCCTCTACGACGCCGGGATCGGGACCCGGGCCGAGCTCCGTGATGCCGACAAAGCGGTCGTTCTCGGCGCGCTCCGTGGACGTGAAAAGACCGCCGAGAACGTCCTCGAAGCCGCCGGCCACCGCGATCCCGACATGGAGGGGGTCACGCCGGACACGACCGCGTCCCCCGAAACGGACGAGGACACCCCCAGGGAGGCGGCCGCCGGCACCGACGGTCAAGACCAGTCGAATTTGGGTGATTTCTGATGGGGCGTGATCGGTAATGCGGTTCGTCGAGGGGACCGTCGAGATCGGCGGCGATCGATTCGAGGATGTCGATGCGTTCGTCGAACGGACGGCCGAAACCGCGGCGGAACACGATGTGACGATACAGGCTTTCGATGCCCGTTACGTCGTCTCCGAGCGACATCTCGAACGCGCCGCCGAACTGGCCGATAGAGAGCGCGAACGCGGCGACGCGATCGCCCGCGACCGCGGGATCGAGATACTCCTCTACGCCGCCGGCCGCAGACAGATCGAGCAGGCCCTCGAAATGGGCGTCTCGCCCGGAACGACGCCCGTCGTCGTCCTCGTTGACGGGGCGGGCGATGAGGACGCCGCTGCGGACGCGATCGCGGCCGCGATGACACCCGAACCGACGCTCGGTGCGTACGACGGACGGACCGTCCGGGAGTTCTATGACATCAGCGATCGGGAACTCGAAGCGACCGATGCGGGGATCGAAGCGCTGGTCACGGAACGCGTCACGCTCCTCGTCGTCGAGCGGTAGCGGCCCTTCGCCTCCCGGTCGCCAAACGGGCGCGATACCCCGGGCGCGCGAGCGGAGCGCTCTCCGATCCGCTGAGGGCCCGGCTGCCCCGTGGCCCGGCCGACGAAGGGGTGTTTTCCCGCCGAAGGGGGTTACAAAAAGAAGACGTCGGCGGAGTCGAACTCCTGTCCGCAGCCGCGACACCGGTAGTTCATGCCGCCGTCGTCCGACTCCAGTTGTCCGCCACACTCCGGGCAGTCCGAGCCCGCTCGTCCTGACATACGAACACATGTGTCGCCCCTTCGCATAGCTCTTTCGTGCCCCGGATCTCCCTCTTTTGGTAGCTCTTTCGTGCCCCGGGTCTCACCCCGCTCCCCGCCTTCCCGGGACGGATCGTTACGGAAAGTCGAGGAGAAAGCCCCGTGCTTTAGCGCGGGGATGAATCCGACAAAGCCTCAACACCCGACATTATCAACTACCCCGGCGTCGTACCGTGCGGTAAGACAACTCGCGTAAACTCTCAATCGGAAGAACCGGGGTCGCTTCCCGCTGATACGGACGGTTCCACGCCCACCATCGGCAAACCCGGTGGGGAGTACGTGGTTGAGGGTCATCCACCGTCCTCACAGTACCCCTACCCGTTACTGGAGACGGTCGGCAACGACTGCGCACACGAGGGGGTGACAGCACATCAAAACACGCCCCGTTCGCGGTTGCACTCCGCCTTCGTCGGCGGAGTACGGTCGATGGCACGACCCGTGTCCGCCCCCGTTCCAACCGTGGGCGGTTGCCCGGTATTCGGACGCTTCGGTCAAGCGGTATCGGGTACGGCACAAGCGGATACCGCGTCCATCTCGGACGTTGAATACACCATACCCTCGTTTCGAGGGCCGACGTGTAGCGCACGAACCCGGTACTCACCACGCGGGGTGAGGAAGTTGCCTTCGGGGGCTGACGGAACGGCCCGACGTGGTTCGGGAGACCAAAGGTCTCCCGTCATCACGAAACGGCGAAGCCGTTTCGAACGACCCCACGAAGGAATCCTCGCGCTTCAGCGCGGGGAGGATGTCAAGGGATGTGGATAGGATTTATTTCCCCCGCCGGCGTCCGTAAACGCATGTACGATCTCGAGTCGACGACGCTGGCCCAGCGGATCACGCTCTGCTGTCTGGTCGATCTCTCCGAGGCGGGGCAAACGCCGGCCAACGCGGCGGAAATCAAAGCCGTCGCGCGGGACCTGCTTGAGGCTGCCGACGGGGAACCGATCGGAAGCCTCTCGGACGCCGATGTCGTCCGCTCGCTCTCCCAGTTGGCCGATTCGAAGCTGATCGACGAACGGCGGCCGGAGGACCGATCGCCGGCCGGCAAAGGTCGCCCGAAGTACGCCCTCGACGCCGACGCCGTCCGACTCAAAGAACAGCTCGAAGCCGACGGGGACGTCCGCGACATCCTGGATTGACCGCCATCGGAGACGTTCACCGAGGCTCCCGGAACCGACCCAAAGGAAAAACACCGCACAACGGCTGCGATCGCCTCATATCGGGTATCGTAACGGACTATCAGTGAGCGCCCGGACGGTTCAGCACTCGCCGGGAGACAAACACGGTACTCCTGTCAGTCGTCGGCCGGCGGCTCGTCGACGAGGACGACCGCCTCGCCGTCGACGACGGGGTCGTCCTCGCCGACCTTCGAAACGGTCGTCTGGATCCGGTATTGGTCACCGCCGAGGTCCTCGACGATCTCGACCGTTGCGGTGAGTTCGTCCCCGATCCGGACCGGTGCCCGGAACTCGAGGTCCTGTGAGAGATACACGATACTGCCGGGGAGCCGTGCGAGAGCGGCGCTTATGAGCCCGGAGACGAGGATTCCGTGCGCGATCCGGCCTTTGAACCGCGTCCCTTCGGCGAACTCGTCGTCGAGATGAATGGGGTTCGTATCGCCGGACGCCGCCGCGAACCGCTCGATATCGTCCTCCGTGACGGTTTTGCTGAACCGGACCGCGTCGCCGACGGAGAGGTCCCCTTCGATCAGCCGCGTCGTCTCCCACCCCTCGAGATCCGCTCCCGGTTCGAGCCGGCTTTCGGCGGCCTGCTCGTCGGTTTCGGGTTTCGCGGTCCCGTTCTGCGCCGTCGACGGGCTGAACGCTGAGAACGCGGCTCTGTTGGCCGCCCGGTTCGCTTCGAGAAACGTATTAAATACCCGTGAGGACGTCTCCGCCCACGTGTCGAACGCGGGATAGGAATTGCTGGTCATCTGCTCAGACGTACGGGCCTCCGGTACTAAAACTTGGTGTCTGTTCGGGGGTTGAAATACAACTCATGACATCTGATGGTTTGAATTGGTTTTGTCCGGAATGCTTATCCGTACAAAGGATCTAACGTGGTATAATGACGAACACGAACGACGGTCCGGAGGGTTCGATGTGGCCCCCGAACATGATGAAAGCGATACAGGAGACCTCCGAGCAGGCGACCAAGAAACAACAGGAAGCGCTCCAGAATCTCTTCATGTCCGGCCCCGTCGGGGCTACAACCCCCGACCTCGGCGACATCTCCGAACAGCTCGGGACGATGTCGAAGATGGCGACGTTTAAAACCCGGATCCAAAGCGGCGGTCGTATCTCGATCCCGGACGCCGAACGCGAAGCGCTCGATATCGGCGAGGGCGACATCGTCCAGACGGTCGTTGTGCCGGTCAAACGAAACCGAGGTGAGGAGGATGAGTGACCGGCCGAACCCCCTCGAAGCGGCCTTCGAGCTCCAGCGAACGAGCATCGAGCGGAGCCGGAAGGCGATGGAGGAAGGCATCGAACTCCAGCGTCGGATGGGGAATGCGCTTCTCGACGGCGTCGACGCGACGGAAGAGACACAGAAACGCGGCGTCCAGTTGACGAGAGACGGGCTTCACAGCTATCTCGATGCGGTCGAGTCGACGATCCCCGGCGCGGAGGAGGCCGTCGCGGAGATCCGGGCGACCGCCGACGAACAGTTCGACGAACTCGAAGCCCAACACACGGAGGCCTTCGAGGCAGCCAGCGACGGGGTCGAGGACGGCGCACACGCCTACGAGGAGCTGACCGAGGAGTCACTCGACACGCTCAACGAACAACTCGAGGTGGTGCTCGATGCCCACCGTGAGATCGAGACACGGACGCTCGAGGCCTTCGAGGAGACCGAAACGCAGTTCCGGGAACTGCAAGCACAACTCGAGGACGCCGACGGCGAGTTCGGCGGGTTCGAGGCCCAGACGGAGGCGTTCACCGAGCAGTTCGAAACCCAGCTCCAGCGGTTCCAAACACGCCTCGAGGAGATGCTCGAACAGGTCGAAGCCGCCGGAATCGACCGGACGGAGGAGTAACGATGAGGCTTCGATGCGTCGAATCGACGAATACGGCGGTCCGCGCCGCCGGAACGAACCCCGCGGGTTTTTGTGGCTCAGCGAGAGACAATCAATAATGAGTGATACTAGCAAGCAGATGCAAACCGAGTGGAACGAACTGGTCGAAAACATGAACGAAGCGGTTGCCCAGTCGATGGAGCAGAACATGGAGGCCAGCGCGGCGTTCATGGAGTCGTGGGCCGACGCGATGGAGGACTCGATGCCGGAGGAGAACGAACTGGCAAGCGGCGTCGAGGGGTACAACGACGCCTACGAGGTCTGGATGGACGCGGCCGAACAGATGTTCGAACGGACCTCCGCGGCCGCCGAAGGCGAGGACGTCGCCGTAACCGAGTACCGCGACATCTGGCTGCAAAGCGCCAACGAAGCGTTCAAAGAGGTTATGGGTACGTCGGCGTTCGCGGCGGCCAACGGCCAACTCGTCAACGCGATGATGGAGATGCGCGAGGAAGTCGACGCGATGGGTGAGGACACGCTCGAACAGCTCGGAATGCCGACCCAATCCGACATCGAGGAGGTCGGCGAGCGGCTCGTCGAACTAGAACGCCGCCAACACAGCGTCGAAGAGAAACTCGACCGCGTCCTCGAGGAGCTCGAATGAGCGCCAACAACCCGTTTTCGCTCGCGTTGAACTTCCAGCGCGAACTGTTCGACACGGCGACCGAATCGATCGACCGCGGCTCGATCGCGGCCGAACAGGCCGAGCGGATCGAGGACGTCGAGGTCGGACAAACCCCGAGCAACGTCGTTTACGAGGAGAACAAACTCGAACTCCTCCATTATGAGTCTCGGACGGACGAACAGCACGGAACGCCGATCCTCGTCGTGTACGCGCTGATAAACAAACCGTTCATTCTCGACCTACAGCCGGACCGAAGCGTCGTCCGCCGGCTTCTGGACGCCGGCCACGACGTCTATCTCATCGACTGGAACGAACCGTCCCGCCTCGATCAACACCTCACGCTCGAGGACTACATCAACCGCTACATCGACAACTGCGTCGACGTGGTCAGGGAGCGTTCCGGTGCCGACCGGATCAACCTCCTCGGGTACTGTATGGGCGGGACGATGACGACGATCTACACCGCACTCCACGGGGAGAAGGTGCAGTCCCTCGGGCTCATGGCCGCCGGCCTCTGTTTCGACGAGACGGGCGGCGTCCTCGAGCTGTGGGGCGACGAAAAACACTACGATCCACAGGACGTCGTCGACGTTTACGGAAACGTTCCCGCGGACATGCTGGCGACCGGGTTCGCGCTCATGGACCCCGTCGCCAACTACGTCTCGAAGTACGCCCGACTCTACGACAACCTCGATAACGACGACTTCGTCGAGAACTTCGCCCGGATGGAGCGGTGGCTCGATGAGGGGATCGATCTCGCCGGCCAGACGTACGTCCAGTTCCTCGAGGACATCTATCAGAGCAACAAACTCTACCGCAACGAGATGCACGTCGGGGGCGAACACGTCGACATCACGTCGATCGACGTGCCGCTGTTGCAGATAACCGGCGAGTACGACCACCTCATCCCGCCGGAGACGAGCAAGCCGTTCAACGAGGTCGTCGGCAGCGACGACACCGAGATCATCGAGTATCCCACCGGCCACATCGGATTGGCCGTCTCGGGATCCAGCCACCGCGACGTCTGGCCCGACGTTGCCGAGTGGTATCTGGAGAAATCGCCCGCGGAACCGGCCGACGAGGAGCCGGCGGACGACTCCGACGGAGCCGTCCAGATCGAGATCGACGACACAGCCGCCGACGCTGAAGAACACACCGAGGCGGAACCGGATGCCGGCGGCGAGGAAAGCACAGACTCAGCTTCTGCGGTCGAAGCCGACGACGAAGTTGAAGCCGACGACGAAGTTGAAGCCGACGACGAGACCGACCCCGCGGCGGAGACGATCGACGTCCAGGCCGCGATCGACGGTGTCGGCCCGACGTACGCCGAACGCCTCCGTGAGAACGACCTCGGTGCCGTCGAGGCGCTGGCAGAGGCTGCCGCGGAGGATATCGCAGCGGCAGCCGAGGTCAGTATCAAGCGCGCCGAGGAGTGGCGCTCGCAGGCCGAGTCGCGGATCAGGTAGCCCGATCCGCGTCCGTTTTCGACGCCCCGTTCGCTGCTGTCGTCTCTATATCACTCGTCCCGTCGTGGTCCGCTGCCGATACGCCGTCGAGCGGCGTCGCCGTCACGCCCGAAAACAGGAGTCGGACGTGGCCGAGATACGGGACCCGGAGTTCGGCGGTCCCGACGACCCACTCGGGACGGACCGGTGCCGACAGCCGCGACACCTGATCGTAGTTCGCGTTCGTCAGTTCGTTGTCGCCTTTGGTGATGAACCCGGCGTGGGGGGCCGGACAGTGGTTCAACTCCTCGCAGTCGGCCGCGCCGCCGATCGCCTCCGTGTTTGCCCGGTCGTGCCAGTTCTCGCCGGTTTCGACCCAAAACATCGCCCGATGGATGATCGGCGTCTGTCCGGTGTTGCCGTTTGGCATGAAGACGACGACGTCGCCGTGGCCGCCGAACTTCGTCCGGCTGCGCTGTTCGGCGACGTCAGCGGGAACGATCCCCGTCGTGCGCCCGTCCTCCTCGATCGCCCCATCGGGAACGAACCGGTCGTTGTCGGCGATGAACACGAGATCACCGCGTTCCATGTTCGGCTCCATGCTGCCGGATTCGACGGCCACCATCGGCGGCCAGACGCCGCTTGCGGCGAAAAGCAACGCGCCGATCGCCCCGACGATGAGAACGCTCGTGAGCACGTCGCGGAGATACACCAACGAACCGGTATCGGCGGTCCAGAACCACCGGACCCAGCCGACGACGCCATCGGGGCGGTCTTCGGGGTCAGTCGGCGGCGTGGTGTCCGCCGGGTCCCCGTTTCCCCCGGACGGACTGTTGCGGGATGTCGTCTCGGACGGACTGTTGCGGGATGTCGTCTCGGACGGACTGTTGCGGGATGTCGTCTCGGATGAGTGGTCGGGGCGCTCCCCGTCCGTCCTGTCGGTCATTACCGCCCCGTAACGTGTCGATGACCGTGAACGTTCTGGGTTCGTTCCCGGATGAGCCGGCGGTTTCGAGCGCTGAACCGGAGCGCGGCTTGATATGTCCGCCGCCGGTAGCTCCGGCCGATCACCGATGCCGTCGTGTCGAAACTGTGGAACGGACCTGGACGATTCCGACAACTTCTGTCCGGTCTGTGCGACCCCACAGACTGAGGAGGCAGACCGGCGGCTCAACGAGTTCATCGATAAGCGCGCCCGACAACTCGACGACGGCGGCACCGGCGGAACCGGCCTTCGTCCCCGGCTCCAGTACGCGTTCGGCTACCTCGCGATCGTTTCCGGTCTGGCGACCCTGACCGCCGGTGCCGGGCTGTTTTTTCTCCTCGCGGGGCTTTTCGTCCTCCCGCCGGTTCAGGAACTGCTCGAATCGCGGCTCGGACGGTCGATCGGAACCCGACCGACGGCGGCCGCCACAGCGGCGCTTTTCGTCGTCGGTGCCGCGGCGTTCATCGTCGTCTGATACTAGTGGACGAAATCGAACGCCCCGACGCAGGTGTGCGCCGCCCCGCCTGACCCCTCCGAGCCCGGTCGTTTTTTGATACCTCGCCGGGACTCTACGCCCATGCGAGTCACGAGCGTGGACGCGTTGGCCATGGCACTCGGCGCTGTCGCCGTCGTCTTTTCGGGGTTCGTCCTCGCACATTCGGCGTGGGGCGGGGTAGCAGTCCTTCTCGGCGGGGCGCTTGCGCTCTCGATCGTCCCGGTCCGGGGGCGGCTCCCGGCCGCGGCTCCCGTCGTCTGGATCGGCTTTCTGTTGCTTCTCTCGGTGGGTGTCGCGGGCTTTCTCGTCGGCTTCGGCGTCTTCGATAGCCCCGAGATAGAACACGACGCCGAGGCGACGCTGCACGACGCCGGCGGCGACGACGCGACCGTCCTCGTCACGGGAACGGTACGGAACGAGGGCGACGGGCCGGCAGCGGCCGTCTCGGTCGAGGTGACGCTTTCGGACGGCGGCGGTCGGACTCTCGATGCCGACGACGTTCGGCTGGAAGCACTCGGCGCCGGCACCAGCCAGCAGTTCTTCGTCCGGTTCGGCCCCGATCCGGCGCTGTCGGCGTTCGAGGCGATCGATATCGAGTTGTCGGCCGAGACCTGAACGGTTCCACCGTCCCCGTTTCGGCCGGTGGCCTCCACACTTATTTTCGAGGCCTCCGAGCGTCGGGTATGGAACTCGTCGATGTCGGCTTCGTACTCGCGGGGCTCGTGCTCGTCTTTTTCGGCGCGGCGCTGTCGGTGTATGCGACCGCCCTCCTTGGCTTTCTCATCGGTGCCGGCGGTGGGTACGTCGTCGCGCCGCAGCTTCTGGGCGCGTTCGGTGCCGGGGGAATCGTGGGGCTTGCCGCCGCTGTCGTCGTCGGCGGGGCGTTGGGTGCGACGCTGGCCTACGTTGCGCTCTCGGTCGCGACGGCGATCCCCGCCTTCGTCGTCGGAGCCTATATCGGCCTCTACGTCATCACGCCGGTTTTCACCGAGGGCGGTCTCGTCCGCTATCTCGTGATGGTCGTCGCCGGCGTCGTCGCCGCGTTCGTCGGATTCACGCTCACGAAGCTCGCGCTGATGTTCATCACCGCCTTCGTCGGCGCGGCCTTCGCCTCCGGTTCCGTCGCCTTGGCGGATTTCACGGCCGCTCGCGACAGCTTCAGCCCCGATCCGATCCTCTTCGACCCGCTCGCCTCGACCCCGGTCGTCGGCGTCGAGGTGCCGCTTTTCGGCGCACTCGTCGTCCTCGGGATCGTCTCACAGATCGGGCTGTTCAAACTCGGGTGGGTTACGCGTCTCGCGGCCGTCGTTCCCGGCATCGGCCGGGTGCTCGGGAACGGGGAGTAGCGGTCCGCTGTTCGAGGACTGGGCAGAGCGGTCCGTCGTTCGGAGCCCTCCACGCTTGCGGAACAGTACTTAAATAAGATCGAGTGCCCTCCGAACAGTATTTAAATTGGCTTTTAAGACTCTCAGGCCTGTACCGACCGTTTTTAAAGCCGCTTGGAGTCCGCGACTGATGTTTATAAATACGCCCCGGTGACGGTGGATATTTGCCCGTCGGCGGGTACAAACGGGTATGTACGACGTCGTGGTCGTGGGGGCGGGGCCCGCCGGTTCCCGGTTCGCCCGCTCTGCCGCCGAGAACGGCTGGGACGTGCTCGTCCTCGAATCGGGCGAGATCGGCCGCCCGCTCGCCTGCTCGGGCCACGTCAGCCTCGATATCTGGGCGTTCGTCCCCGACTCGGCTCGCGGGGAGCTCCTCGAAAACGAGATCCGCGGCGCGCGGTTTCACCTCGGCGGGGCCGACAGCCGTTCCCACAGATTTTATAAGGACGAGCCCGTTTCGAACGCGATCGACCGGGTCGGCCTCGACCGGACGCTCGCCGACTGCGCTCGCGCGGCCGGCGCGGCGATCAGGACCCGCCACCGGGTCACCGCCGTCAGGGAGCTCCCGGATCGCGTCGAGGTCGACGCCAGCGGCCCCGACGGAACGGAGACCTTCGAGGCCCGGCTCGTCTGTGGGGCCGACGGTCCCCGATCGAAGGTCCGCAACGAGGTCGGACTGTCCGATCCAGACGAACTGCTCCACGGCGTCTTGGGTTTTTCGCCCGAGGCCGACGACGACGACTTCGTCGACGTCCACCTGACCGTCCCGCGCTTTTTCGCCTGGCGCATCCCGCGGCGGACGGCCGGCGTCGAGTACGGCCTCGCGGTCGCGCCTGGCGACGACGCTCCAGCCCGCTTCGAGGCGCTCGTCGACGACTACGACGTCGATATCGAACGCCGGTGTTCGGGCGCGATCCCCATCGGGCCGCCCGACCGAACCGTCGGCAAACGGAGCTTTCTGGTCGGCGATGCGGCCGGCCAGACGAAACCGTTCACCGGCGGCGGAATCCTCTATGGGATGTCCGCGGCCGACATCGCGGCCAGAGAGATCGACCCGGACCGTCCCGCCACGCTCTATGAGTACGAACACGCCTGGCGCTCGGAGTTGGGCCGCGATCAGACGATCGGAAAGGCCATCCGGACCGGCTACTCGCTGCCGCGGCCGGTTCAGCGCGTCGGAATGGAGGCCTTTTCGGGCGAGATCGGCGTCCATATGGACCGGCCGAGTTCGCTGTTCTCGCGGGCACAACTCCGGGCGATGCTGCCGTGGAGCGGTGAGTGATACTGCCGGCTATACTTTCGTGAAGATATCGCGCTACCGGAACGCGAATATGTTGAAATAGGTATAGCCGGCAGTATGAGGTGTCGTGGCCTCGCTTCCCGGGACCGACGAACGAGTCCGTGAGACTGACGCCTTTCGACCCCATAGACGGCCCATGACGCGTCATACGGAGGGGCCGTTTCGGGTGCTTGCGGGACGAAACGACGACGAGTGGTTGCTCGTCGACGTGAACTCCGCCGACCCGGTTTATATACCACGTTCGTCGCTACCGTCCGTAGCGGCGGGGAACCTGATCGACGGCGAACTCCGGTGGGACGGCGAGACCCCGCGTCTCCCGGATCCGACGGTCGAAACCCGGACCCGGTTCCGCTTTCGCCGCACCGACGAGGCGATCTTTGAGGCCGCACGAACCTGCTTTGAGACCGCCCGCACGGAGGGGGAAGCGATGAACTCGCGGGTGACCTACGACACCGACAGAAACCCCAACGGGATCGTCTACACGTTCGCCGAACAGCCCGGTAGCCGCGATCTCTTCGACGAGTTCCGCGACGGGACCAAACCCCTCGATCCGCTCCTCGCCCGCGCCTCCGAGGGCGCCGATCCGCCCTTTTCCGTGTGGGTACTCTCCCCCGAGGAGCCGTTCGTCGCCGTCTACATCGTGTTGGGACCGGACGGGCTGTTGGAGCGGACGATGCGGGACACGTACGCCTGATCGCTCGCTCAGACCGGCAGCGAGATCCGCTCGACGACCTCGTTGTAGCGGTTCGACCAGATCGAGAGGGAATCGATCGTCCAGACGCGGCGCTCGACGCTTCGATCGGCCAACCGGCCGGCGTTCCCGCCGCGCGCGATCGTGATATGCGGGACGTACTCCCCTTCGCCCTCTAGCTCCTCGACGGGATCGAACACCGAACAGAGTTTGCGGTGTGCCTCGATGAGCGCCGGCGACTCGACTTCGAGATACGCGACCGGACTGGGGCCGACGGGCGGGTTCCTGAAGAGGCCGATCCCGGAAATACGGGCCTCGAACGGCCCCGTCCCCGCCAGCTCGTTTCTGACCTGTCGGGCGAGCGCCGAGGGTCGGTCCTCACCGAGCCGCTTGACTAGGAGGCTGTGTCGATCGCGGGCCGTCGCCTCGAAACAGCCGCTCGCCAGCCCGCGTGCGAGGCGCGATAGGTCCGGTGGGACCGTGACGTTGCAGCTGTACACTATATGTAGTCGAGGAAGTACGCGATAATGAGGACGACGATTACGACCGCGATGATCGGACTGATCGACGCGAGGATGCCCACGAACCGGCCGATGATCTCGAGGACGAGGATCACGACGACGAGCAGCAGCACGATCTTGAGCAGGTCTTCGACCTCGAGTGCGCCCCTATCGAGCATGACCGGTGATGGGGGCCATCGGGGCAAAAGTACTGCGGCCGACGGTATTGGAACGAAAGTACTGCGGCCGACGGTATTGGAACGAAAGTACTACACTCGACCGTTCCGTGGACGGGGCTAGCCTCGCTGTTTTTCCCCGCAGTTTTGACACTGGTATTCGACCGTATCCGCGCCGACGTCGTATTCGATATCGATGTCCGATCGATGGCTGTCGTAGCCGCAGTGCCGACACGTCCACGACTCGTCGAGCGCCCCCGTCGACTCGGCGCGGGTCACCAACTGCGCCGCCCGGTCGTACTTTCGGTTCGCCAGACGGCTGTACTCGTCGACCGTCTCCTCGGATACGGAGGTCAACTGTGCGATCGCCTCGTCGGTAAACCCGAACTCCCTGTAGCTTGCGACCTCGGCCTCCCGTGTGCTCAACCCGAGCGCCTCCCAGGCCGTCGTTCGCGACTCCACCTCCGATTCGAGCTCCTGTTTGACCTCCCGTATCTGTTCTCGCTTTTTCGCTTCCATCGGCGGCCGTCCGGCACGGATGTTCCGGACGATCTTGTTAACGCCACTCACGTCAACGGTTCTGCCCATACGATGGATAACACGCGAGGCGGCGATAAAACTCCAACGACGCCGGTATCGAACGGCTGCGGTGTTGTTCCGGGTCGGGGACCGCTTCCGGATGCTGGGTGGCGACGCGCGCCCGCTGCGGTGCCGCCGCCCGGATCTTCTCCCGTCCGTTCGCCGCCCGGATCTTCTCCCGTCCGCCACGCGGCACACAACCGGTCGGCTTTTGATCCCCGCTGACGATTCGACGGGCATGCACACCGCCGCCCGGCTCCTCGTTTTCGTCTGTGTTGCGGCGCTCGCGTTCGGCGCGTTCACCGGTACCGCGGCCGCCCAGACGGCTGCTGACGGCCAGTTCGTCGTCGAACTCGACGCCGATGGCGACGCCGAGGCACTCTTCACCGAGGAGTTCGACCTGTCCGATTCCGACGACCGCGAGCTGTTCGAGGACGTCCAAGCGGACACCGAACGCCAGGCGATCGCTGCGGCACAGTTCCGCGAGGAGATGCAGGCCGTCTCCGACGGGGCGAGTGCGGACACGGACCGTGAAATCGGTGTCGGCGAGGTTACCGTCGAGATGACCGTCGAGGGTGAGACGGGGGTCGTCGGCTACGCGTTCACCTGGGAAAACCTCGCACGCGTCGGGGACGACCGGATCGTCCTCTCGGAACCGTTTTCGGCGTACGAGCGCCTCGACCGCGAACTGGTGGTCCAGGCCCCCGAGGGGTACGAACTCACGAGCGTCTCCCCGCCAGCCGACCGCGAGAACGACCGCGTCGCCTCGTGGCCGGGACTGACCGCGTTCGGCCCGGAGTTCGAGGTCATCGCCACTCCCGCCGCCGGCGGGTCGCTGGAGCCGATCACACACGACGCCTCGGCCGACACCTACGGCGGCGCGCCGGTCGCGCTCGCGGTCTCGGCGCTGCTTCTCGCGATCCTCTTTGTCGGCCGGAAGCAGTAGGTTCCTCCCGTGGTGAACGGGAATCGAGCGACGCTTCCTCGGGTAGTCGGGCCACGCCGGACGACGGGGACACTTCCGCGGCGTGGTGAATACCGACCGGTCGTTGCCCGGCCGCCTTCCCCGAGAAGGCCTCTCACACGCCGGCGGTTTCGCAAGCGTTTAGTATCGCTCTGTGGATAGAAACGAGTACATGATGCGATCCCACCGTCCCGGCACGCCCGCATTCAGCGGTGGGTCCTTCCTTCTCTCGCGACCGCGACGGGCCGGTAGGCCCGAATAGCACTTCTTTCCCCGTCGCGTTCGCCCGCTTTCAACGGTGACCGTCCGGCAGACGGTCGATCAAACAACCCAAAACGATGTCAGATACCAACCGCGTCGCGCTCGCCTTCTCCGGTGGGCTCGACACCACAGTCTGTGTACCGCTGCTCGAGGAAGAATACGGCTACGACGAGGTCATCGGCGTCACCGTCGACGTCGGCCAACCCGACGAGGAGTTCGAGGAGGCCGAGGAGACCGCCGAGGCGCTCGACCTCGAACACTACGTCGTCGACGCGAAAGCGGAGTTCGCCGAGCTGTGTTTCGACGCCGTCCGCGCGAACGCGTCCTATCAGGGATACCCCCTCGGGACTGCCCTCGCGCGCCCGGTGATCGCGACCGCGATCCTCGAGGTCGCCAAAGAGCAGGGATGTACCGGCCTCGCTCACGGGTCCACGGGGAAGGGCAACGACCAGTTGCGGTTCGAAGCGGTCTGGCGTGACTCGGATCTCGAGGTCATCGCGCCGGTCCGAGAACTCGGGTTGACCCGCGAGTTCGAACAGTCCTACGCCGAGGAGCGTGGCCTCCCGATCGAGGGCGGCGACGAGGGCAAATACAGCATCGATACGAACCTCTGGAGCCGCTCGGTCGAGGGCTCCGAACTCGAGGAGCCGGGCCACGTCCCTTCGGAGGATATCTACGAGTGGACGACGGCGCCGTCCGGGGAGACCCTCGAGATCGAGGTCGGCTTCGAGGACGGCTACCCGGTCTCGCTGGACACCGGTGAGCAGAGCTCACCGAGCAATCGGAACGCGGAGCATTCCGATGACGGAACCGAGACGGAGCCCGTTGCGCTCATCGAGGAGCTCAACGATCTCGCCGGCGACTACGGGGTCGGCCGTTCCGACATCATGGAGGATCGGATGCTCGGGCTGAAGGTCCGCGAGAACTACGAGCACCCGGCGGCGACGGTGCTTTTGAACGCCCACGCGGCCCTCGAGGATCTCGTGTTGACCAAAGAGGAGCGCGCGTTCAAAAAACAGGTCGACCACGAGTGGTCCGAAAAAGGGTACCAGGGGCTCGTCAACGCGCCGCTTGTCAGCGCGCTCGAAGGATTCATCGCCGAGACACAGACCCGCGTGACGGGAACCGTAACGATCCGTTTCGAGGGCGGGCAGGCCCGTCCGGTCGGCCGCTCCTCGCGGTTCGCCGTCTACTCCGCGGACGCCGCCTCGTTCAACACCGAGGACATCACCGGCGGCATCGAACAAAGCGACGCGACGGGCGTTGCGAAATACCACGGGTTCCAGGAGCGTCTGGCGAACCGCGTTATCGACGGGAACCGCGAGTAACGCCATGACCGACGAGGAGGGCGACGGCGGGGCGAACGAAACCGACGGCTCGGGCGATGTCGTCCGCCGCGAGCGCTTCAGCGGCGGCCCCGCCCGCGGTTTCATGTCGAGTCTCGTCGCCGACGAACGCATCTTCGAGGCCGATATCGCCGTCGACCGCGCCCACGTCGTGATGCTCGAGGAACAGGGGATCGTCGACCGTGAGGACGTCTCGGCGATCCTCGATGCCCTCGCCGACGTCGAGGCCGCCGGCCACGGCGCCCTTTCGGACGGCGAGGACGTCCACGCGGCCATCGAAACCGCCGTTATCGACCGGATCGGCGGGCGCGGCGGCCGGATGCACACCGCCCGATCCCGAAACGACGAGGTCGCGGCCTGCATCCGGTATCGGCTCCGTGAGGGCCTCCTTGAGGCCGCCGCGGCGACGATCGAACTCCGGGAGGTGCTACTCGACGCCGCCGGGACGCACGCCGACACCCTCATGCCCGGTTTCACCCATCTCCAGCCGGCCCAACCGACGACCGTCGGCCACTATCTGGCCTCGTACGCCTCCGCGCTCGCCCGCGACACCGAGCGTCTGCTCGACGCCTACGGACGAACCAACCGGTCGCCGCTCGGAGCGGCGGCCTTTGCGGGCACCCCGTTCGACATCGACCGCGAGTTGACCGCGGAACTGCTCGGTTTCGAAGGGCTCGTCGGTAACTCGACCGACGCCGTCTCGACGCGGGATTTCCTGATCGAGGCCACGGCAGCCGTCGCCGCCCTCTCGACGACGCTTTCGGGGCTCGCCGAGGACTTCGTCGTCTACTCGAAGTCGGGGTACGTCGAGTTGGACGACGCCTACGCCTCGACGTCCTCGATCATGCCGCAGAAAAAGAATCCGGACACGATGGAGCTCGTCCGCGGTTCGGCCGGCGACGCGGCCGCCGGGCTGAACGCGCTGTTGTCGATATTAAAAGGGCTGCCGCGGGCGTACAACCGCGATCTCCAGCGCGCCCACCCACACGCCTTCGACGCGGTCGATGCCGTCCGGGAGGCGACGTCGGTCGCTGCGGGCGCGGTGGCGACCGCCGAGTGGGACGCCGGGGCGCTCGAAGCCGCCGCTGACGAGGGGTTCTCGACGGCGACCGGCGTTGCGGACCTGCTCGCGATGTCCGGGCTCGCATTCCGGACGGCCCACGAGTTGGTCGCGCTCGCGGCCGAGCACATCGACGGCGACGGAGATACCGAAGCGACCTACGAAGCGCTCGATGCGGCCGCCCGGGAGGTTCTCGGCGAACCGCTCGACGCCCGCGTTGACCGTTCCGCGGTCGAGGCTGCTTTGGATCCGGTCGAAAGCGTCGCCTCGCGGGATTCGACCGGCGGTCCGGCCCCGACGGCGCTGGAGGCTGATCTCGCGGACGCCGAGTCGGCACTCGAGGCCCACCGCGAGGGTCTCGATTCGCGACGGACGGCTCTCGAGCGGGCCGAAACACGCCTCGAGACGGAGGTATCCCGCCGTGTCTGATCGATCCCCACGACGGGGGTCCGTTCCCCCTCGCCCCATTAAATAACAAATATCTTACAACGAATTAGATTATGGCCGTTATGTGGGTTCAGGAGCCATTAGAATGCGCTATGCTTTATTGTATTGTTTTGATAAGTTCGAAGCTTTTAAGTAGACGCCGTCCGGACTATGCGGCACGATGGCAGATACGATCACCGCGGAAGATCCCATCACGGGCGAAGAGATCGAAATACCCGCCGACGTCGAGGTCGGCGAAATCATCGACAGTCCCATCACGGGTGCCGAACTCGAGGTCGTCTCCGTCGATCCGGTCACCCTGGAGGAGGCCCCCGAGCTCGAAGAGGACTGGGGGGAGTAAGGCGATGCACACCGGCACGGATCGCCGCCCGAACGCCCGGCCGCCGACGGCCTCCCGGGCACACGAAGCGCCACGGGGTGACGCTTCGTGAACGTCGGCGTCCTCTACTCGCGGATCCGCCGCGACGAGAAGCTCCTGTTGAGCGAACTCCGCGATCGCGGCCACGAGGTGACGAAAATCGACGTTCGAAAGGAGCGCTTCGGCGTCCACGAGCCGCCGGCGGCCTTCGACGACGTCGATATCGTCGTCGACCGCTGTCTGGCGACGAGCCGCTCGCGGTACATCACCCGGTTCGTCGACGCCTACGACGTCCCGGTCGTGAACGATCCGGAGACTGCGGCGGTCTGTGCCGACAAAGCCAGAAACAGCCTCGCGCTCGCGGAGGCGGACGTGCCGACCCCCGCGACCGAGGTCACGTTCACGAAGGAATCGGCCATGGAGTCGATCGAGGAGTTCGGCTACCCCTGTGTGTTGAAACCCGTCATCGGGTCGTGGGGGCGGCTGATGGCCAAGATCGACTCGCGGGACGCCGCGGAGGCGATCCTCGAACACAAAGAGACCCTCGGCCACTACGAGCACAAGGTGTTTTACATCCAGGAGTTCGTCGAGAAGCCCGGCCGCGATATTCGCGTCGTCGCCACGGACGGCGAGCCGATCGCCGGGATGGCCCGCTCCTCCGAACACTGGCTGACGAACGCCGCCCGCGGTGCCGAGACCGAACGGATCGAGATCACGCCGGAGATGGCCGAGTTGGTCGAGCGCGCCTCCGAGGCGGTCGGCGGCGGCCTGCTCGGTGTCGATCTCATGGAAACGGGCGACTCCTACACCGTCCACGAGGTCAACCACACCGTCGAGTTCAAGGCGCTCAACGAGGTCTCCGAGGTCGATGTCCCCGCCGCGGTCGTCGACTGGCTCGAAGCGACGGTCCGCGACATCGAGGTGACGGCATGAGCGAGGCGTTGACCGCAAGCGTCGTCGGCGGCAGCGGCTTCACCGGCGGCGAACTCCTCCGGCTTCTCTCCGGCCACCCGGAGTTCGAGGTCGCACAGGCCACGAGCCGGCGCTACGGGAACAAGACGATCGGCTCGGTCCACCCGAACCTACGCGGGATGGACATCCGGTTTTCGGACCCCGAGGATCTCGATTCGGTCGACGTCCTCTTTGCGTGTACGCCCCACGGCGTCTCGATGGAACACATCGATTCGTTCCGTGAGGCCGCCGACACCGTCGTCGATCTGAGCGCCGATTTCAGACTCGACACCGAGGCCGAATACGACGAGTGGTACGACGGCCACGACCGCCCCGGGTTGCTCGAGGAGTCCGAGTACGCGCTGCCGGAGCTCAACCGCGAGAACCTCCCTGGTGCCGATCTCATCGCGTCGGGCGGGTGTAACGCGACCGCGTCGATCCTCGGATTGAAGCCGCTTTTCGACGCCGAGATACTCACCGGCGGCGAGCGGATCGTCGTCGACGTGAAAGTCGGCTCCTCGGAGGGCGGCGCGGGCGGCGGCGAGGCCTCCTCACACCCCGAGCGTTCGGGCGTCGTCAGACCGTACGCCCCGACCGGCCACCGCCACGAGGCCGAGATCGAGGCGTTCCTCGGAACGGGGGTCTCATTCAGCGCCCACGCGGTCGATATGACCCGCGGTGCCTCGGCGACGTGTCACGTCTACCCCGACGCCCCCGTCTCGAAGGCGGATCTCTGGAAGGCGTTCCGCGGGAGCTACGCCGAGGAACCGTTCGTCCGGATCGTCTCCGGCGGCTCCGGCGTATACCGGTATCCGGAGCCGAAAGCCGTTGCGGGATCGAACCACGCGGAGGTCGGCTTCGAACTCGATCCGAAGAACGGCCGGATCGTCGTCTTCTCGGCGATCGACAACATGATGAAAGGCTCCGCCGGCCAGGCGGTGCATGCGGCGAACATCGCCTTGGGCCTCGAGGAGACCGCTGGACTGGAGTTCGCCGGTATGCATCCGGTGGGTTCGCCATGACCGTCGTCGTCAAGATCGGCGGTGCCCGCGCGGTCGAGCCCGAAGGCGCCCTCTCCGATATCGCCGCCGTCCGAGAGGACGGGACCGACGTCGCCGTCGTCCACGGCGGGTCGACGGCCGTCGACGACGCCCTCGAACGGATGGGTATCGAACCGGAGTACGTCGAGACGCCATCCGGCGTCGTCGGCCGGTTCACCGACGCGGAGACGATGGACGTGTTCAAGATGGCGATGGCCGGGCGGGTCAACACCGATCTCGTGACGGGCCTGCAAAACCAAGGCGTCGACGCGGTCGGGCTCTCCGGCGTCGACGGCGAACTGTTCACCGGACCGCGAAAATCGGCAATCCGCGTCCTCGAGGACGGCAAAAAGAAGATCAGACGCGGTGACCACTCCGGCTCGATCGAGTCGGTCAACGGCGACTTACTGGAGACGCTTCTCGGCGGCGGCTACACGCCCGTCGCCTCGCCGCCGATGCTCGCCGACGACGGCGTGGCGGTCAACACCGACGCCGACCGCGCCGCGGCGGCGGTCGCGGCCGAGCTCGGTGGGACGCTCGTCTCGTTGACGGACGTCGAAGGCGTCTACCGCGATCCCGACGACCCCTCGACGGTGATCGACCGCGTCCGGACGCCGGAGACGTACGACGAACTGACCGCCGCCGCCAAGGGGTTTATGAGCCGGAAAGTGATGGCGGCGACGGAGGCGCTCGAAGGCGGTGCCGAACGGGTCGTCATCGCCGACGCGAACGCCGACGCCCCGGTACAGTCAGCGATGGACGGCGACGGCACACACGTTTTGCCCGGCGCGCTCGAATGACACTACAACAACCATGAGCGGCTTTGTTTTCTCCGAGAAACCGATCGAGATCGACCGTGGCGAGGGAGCGTATCTCTACGACACGAAGGGAAACGAGTATCTTGATTTCGGCGCGAGCTACGCCTGTACACCCGTCGGCCACTGCCATCCGGATGTCGTCGACGCGACGACCGAACAGCTGGAGAAGCTGTTCTACGTGCAGGCGTCGTACCCCCATGCGGCCCGGACCGCGCTGTACGAGCGGCTGGCCGACTCTGCGCCGGTCGATATCGACAACGTCTGGCTCTGTAACTCCGGCACCGAGGCCAACGAGGCGGCGCTGAAGTTCGCCAGACACGCCACCGGGCGCTCGAAGATAATCGCCACGAAGCGGGGCTTTCACGGCCGCACGATGGGTTCGCTTGCGGCCACCTGGAAGGACAAATACAAGGAGGGGTTCGGCCCGCTTGCGGGCGATTTCGAGTTCGTCGAGTACGGCGACCGCGAGGCGATGGCCGAGGCGATCGACGACGACACCGCCGCGGTCATCATCGAACCGCTACAGGGCGAAGGCGGGATCAACCCGGTCCCGAAGGCGTATCTCCAGTCGGTTCGCGTCGAGACCGCGACCTCGGGGGCTGCGTTGATCCTCGATGAGATCCAGACCGGCCTCGGCCGGACCGGCGAGTTGTGGGCCGCCGACAAATACGACGTGGTCCCGGATGTCCTGACGACGGCGAAGGGGCTCGCGAGCGGGCTCCCGATGGGCGCGACGCTTTGTCGCGACTGGATCGCCGAGGACTCGGGCAACCACGGTTCGACGTTCAGCGGCGGCCCGGTCGTTTCGGCGGCCGCCGGAGCCACGCTCGAGGTGCTCGAACGCGAGTCGCTGCCGGCCCACGCCGCCGAGATAGGCGAGTACATTCGGACCGAAATCGATTCACGGCTCGGCGACGATGTCCGGGAGGTCCGCGGACACGGGCTCATGATCGGCATCGAGGTCAAACGCGGTTCGAACCGGCTGTTGCGTGATCTGGCGTTGAACCACGACATTCTGGCGCTGCCGGCTGGCCGGACCGTGTTGCGGCTTCTGCCGCCGCTGACGATCGAGCGCAAACACGCCGACGCCTTCGTCGACGCGCTGGAGGCGGTCCTCGCGTGAGTGAATCGGTGTCGGGCGACGACGTGGCTGCGGACACCGAGGCCCGCGAGCTGCTGGAAACGCTCGTGTCGATCCCGTCCCCGACGCCCGAGGAGGACGACTGCGTCGCCGAGCTCGTTTCGTTCTTCGAGTCCCACGGCCGCGAGGTGTTCGTCGACGATGTCGGCAACGTTCGCGCGCCGGCCGATGACAGCGTCCTCTATACCTCCCACATCGACACGGTGCCGGGCGATATCCCGGTCCGCATCGAGGCGGGCGAGAACGGCCCCGAACTGTGGGGTCGCGGATCGGTCGACGCGAAGGGACCGCTCGCCGCGCTTGCGGTCGCGGCCGTCCGAACCGGCGTCTCGTTCGTCGCCGTCGTCGGTGAGGAAGTCGATTCCCGCGGCGCGAGACATCTCGTCGAGGAGCGCAACGCCCCCGAAGCGGTGGTCAACGGCGAACCCTCCGGTTGGGACGGGATCACGCTCGGCTACCGGGGCATTCTCAGCGGTACCTACCTCTGTACCTCGGAGTCGGGACACACCTCCCGCCCGGAGAACAACGCGATCCAGGACGCGATCGCGTGGTGGTCCGCGGTCGAAGACCGCTTCGACGGCGACGAGTACGATCCCGTGTTTGAACGGGTCACGCCGAAACCCGTCTCGATCGAGGGCGGCATCAGCGACGACGGTCTCGCGGTCGAGACGACACTTGAGGTCCAGTTGCGGGTCCCGCCGCGGTACTCGACGGAGGAGATCAGGGAACTGGCAGCCGGGGAACTCGAGGCCGGCACCGTCACCTGGACCGACTCGGTCGAGCCGACGATGCAGAGCCCACGCACCCCGATCGCGCGAGCGTTCCGGGTCGCAATCCGCGAAACGGGCGGCGATCCCCGCCTCCTCAGAAAGACCGGCACCGCCGATATGAACATCTACGCGGGGGCGTGGGACTGTCCGATGGCGACGTACGGCCCCGGCGACTCCGATCTCGATCACGCGCCGAACGAACGTCTCGAACTCGAGGAACTGGACCGCGCGGTCGTGGTGTTGGAAGCCGTCGCGGAAACACTCACCTGATCCGACACGAACCATGAACTTCCTGAACATCGACGATCTGACGCGCGAGGAGCTCGACGACGTACTGACGCGGGCGACCGACCTCAAGGAGCGGACCGCCCGCGGGAAGACAGACGACGCGATGGACGGCCGGACGCTCGGGATGATCTTCGAGAAACCCTCGACGAGAACCCGGGTCTCCTTCGAGACCGGCGCGACCCAACTCGGCGGTCACGCGATCTTTCTCGGCCCCGACGACATCCATCTGGGCCACGGCGAACCGGTCAAGGACACGGCGCGTGCGCTCTCGCGGTACGTCGACGTGATCATGGCCCGGGTGTTCGATCACGCGGACGTGATCGAGTTGGGCGAGTACGCGACCGTCCCGGTCGTCAACGGGCTGACCGACGACGCCCACCCCTGTCAGACGCTCGCCGATCTGTTGACGATCCGGGAGCGCTTCGACGGGTTCGACGCCCGGGTCGCGTGGGTCGGCGACGGCAACAACGTCTGTCAGTCGTTCGTCCTCGGGGCGGCGCTCGTCGGGCTCGATCTCGTCGTCGCCACGCCCGAGGGATACGGCGTCGACGAGGCGGTGCTCGATCGGGCCGCGGAGCTCGGCAGCGCCCCCGAAACCGTCACCGACCCCGAAGCCGCGATCGAGGGAGCCGACGTCGTCTACACCGACGTCTGGGTGAGCATGGGCGAGGAGTCCGAACGCGCCGAGAAGCTCGATGCGTTCTCGAAGGCCGGCTTCCAGGTGACGGAGGCGCTGCTCGACGACCAGCTGCTCATGCACTGTCTGCCCGCCCACCGCGGCGAGGAGGTCACCGACGCCGCCATAGAAAGCGACAACGCGATCGTGTGGGACCAAGCCGAGAACCGCCTGCACGCACAGAAGGGACTACTGACGCATCTGCTGTCCTGATCCGCCCGCTGTTTCGTTCCGCCGTCTTGGGCCACCGACCCCCCGCGCTCTCGATCGAAATCCCTCTGTTCGAAACACGAAAGATCCGAAAGTCGGCGGCTTCCGCCGCCGGAGCGTCCGGAGTTCGACGCCGCGACCGTTCGAGCGCCGGGGTCGACCGCAGCCGTTCAGACTCCGGCCTCGCCGAGCGCGGATTCGAGGTCGTCCCGCTGGGTAACCCCGACGAACCGCTCGACGATCCCCTCCTCGTTTTCGATAATAAGTGTCGGGAGCGACCGGACCTGATATTCGTTCGCGACGTCCTGTTCGGCGTCGACATCTACCTTCTCGAACTCGACGTCCGGGTAGTCCTCGGCGAGCTCCTCGAGGATCGGGTCTTGGGTCTTACACGGGCCACACCAGTCCGCGTAAAAGTCCTTGAGCGTGACGGACATAGCTACCGCTACCCCAGCCGAGCGGATAAGCGTTTTCCAAGCGACATCGGGTCGGCCGTCGCGTCCGAGCTTCAGGGGACCGCCCGCGGCGTCCGGTCCCGAAACGCTTAGGACCTCCGGCGAGTATCGTAGGGTATGAGCAGCGGTCAAAACTCCGGCGGACTGATGTCTAGTGCCGGACTCGTCCGGTATTTCGACTCCGAGGACAGCAACACGCCGACCATGGATCCGCGGACGGTCGTCGCCTTCGGCGTTCTCCTCGGCGTGTTCGTGTTGATGTTGAACGCTTTGGCCTGATCGTCGGTCCGACTCCTCCCGTCACCGATCGGTTTTTGCGTTCGTCCCTCTAGTGCCGTCTGTGCGCATCGTTCACGACACGACGGACGGCACACGGACGCTCGCCACTAGCGTCGACGTCGCCGACGGGATCGTCTCTCAGGGGCTCGGGTTGATGTTTCGGCGCTCGGTCCCTGACGATTACGCGCTCGTGTTCCCGTTTTCCGGCGTCTCGAAACGGGGGCTGCATATGGTGTTTGTCCCGTTCGACATCGACGCGCTCTGGCTCGTCGACGGCGACGTCCGGGCGAGAAAGCGCCTCGCCGCCTGGACGGGCTACGGTCGCGCGCCGGCCGATACCGTGATCGAACTCCCGGCCGGGGCGGCCTCGGACGTGTCCGTCGGCGATCGGATCGAGATCGAGGGCCGCTGATCCGGGAGCAAGCACCGTCGATCGGAACGGCGGCCGCCACCACCGCATCGTTTTGCCCGGCGGCGACAACCAGCAGGTTAATGAACGTCCGTGACGATCAACAGCGTACAACCATGCCGAACTCCGATACGGCAGAGGATAGAGTAAGTCGCCGCAAGGCGGCTGGTCGAGAAATTCGACCGCTCGCCAACTAACGAGGCTTCTACCGTGACGACATTATTCGGGGATCACCCAGCGACTGCTCCCCTCGAGGACGCCGACGTACAGTTTCTGGACACCACGCTGCGGGACGGCGAACAGGCCCCCGGCATCTCGTTGACGCCCGAAGAAAAGGCCGAGATCGCGCTGGCGCTCGATGAAGCGAACATCGCCGTTATCGAGGCCGGCAGCGCCTGTACGGGACCGGGAGAACGCGAGACGATCGCCCGCGTCACCGATCTCGACCTCGATGCGCGGGTGACGAGCTTCGCCCGCGGCGTCAAAAACGACATCGACCTCGCCCTCGATTGCGACGTCGACGGGGTCAATCTCGTCGTGCCGGCCAGCGACCGCCACGTCGAAAGCAAAGTCGACACCACCCGTGAGGCCGTCGTGAATAAAACTGTCGAGTTAGTCGAGTACGCCAAAGACCACGGGCTGTGGGTCGAGGTGCTCGGCGAGGACGGCTCGCGTGCGGACCTCGGGTTCTTACAGGAGCTCATGGGCGCGTCGATCGACGCCGGTGCTGACCGGATCTGTGCGCCGGACACCGTCGGTCACGCGACGCCGGACAGAATCCTGGAGATATACGCGTCGCTCTCCGATCTCGGTCCCACGTCGATGCACACCCACGACGACCTCGGCCTCGCGGTCATGAACGCGCTCGTCGGCGTCGCCGCGGGCGCGGATCTCGTCCACGGGACGATAAACGGCGTCGGCGAACGCGCAGGCAACGTCGCAATCGAGGAAGTCGCGATCGCCCTGGATCACGGCTACGGCGTCGAGACGGTCGACACCGAGATGCTCTACGATCTCGGCCAGCTCGTCGCTTCGAAAACCGGCGTTCCCCTGGCTCCGAACAAGGCCGTCGTCGGCGAGAACGCCTTCACCCACGAATCGGGCATCCACACCGACGGCACGCTCAAAGACGACGCGATGTATGAGCCGTATCCCCCGGAGAAAGTCGGCCGGACGCGGCGGCTCGTTCTCGGTAAGCACGCCGGCCGCGCCGGTGTCGAGGCCGCTCTCGCCGAACACGGGATCGAAGCGACCGACGACGAACTCGGCGAGATCGTGAGCCGGGTCAAACGCCTCGGCGACCGGGGCAAACGCGTCACCGACGCCGATCTGCTCACCATCACCGAGGAGGTCCAGGGTCACGAACACGAGCGCCGCGTCGCGTTGATCGATCTGACCGCCGCCTCCGGCAGCGGCACGCCGACGGCCTCGGTTCGACTGGAAGTCGACGGCGTCGAGCGGGTCGCCTCCGGCACCGGGAGCGGCCCCGTCGACGCCGCCATCGCCGCGGTCAGATCCGCGCTCGGGTCGGCCTCGAACGCCCAACTGGAGTCCTACCACGTCGATGCGATCACCGGCGGGACCGACGCCGTCGTCACCGTCGAGGTCGAGATGTCCCGCGACGACCGGACGGTTACCGTTGCGGCCTCGGATTCGGATATCACGACCGCCTCCGTGCGGGCGATGGTCGACGCCCTCGACCGGCTTTTGGCCGATACCGAAACGCCGGTGTTTGCCGACGACTGACCGTCCCGCTTTGCCCCTTGCCACCCAAACAGATATGTCTCCCCTCGCTCATTCCCCGGTATGGCCCTCCACGCCGTCGACAGCGTTAGTGACGCCTTTGGCGCCACCCGCGAGTTCCTCCTCCCGTTCGAACCTCGTCGGTGGATAAAACTCGCGATCGTCGCCCTCTTCGTTGGGGGCGGATTGAGCCTTCCGACCGTCCAGTTCGACGTTCCGGGAAGCGTCGGCCGACAGCCGATCGAGGGTGGGCTTCCGGCGTTTGCCCCCGATACGGTCCCCGCGGCCGTCGGAGTTCTCGTCGCTATCGCCGTCCTTCTCGGCGTACTCTATGGCCTCGTCGGCGCGATCATGGAGTTCGTCCTCGTCGAATCGCTCCGGAGCGGCGACGTCTCGCTCCGCCGGTACTGGCAACGCCGGTGGCGACAGGGGCTCCGGCTGTTCGGGTTCCGTCTCGTGATCGGCGCCGCGGCGCTTGCCGTCTTCGTCGGTTGGCTGGGGCTCTTCGCCGCCCCGATGCTCTTCGACGGCATCGAACCGATCGTGCCCTTCGTGGTGCTTCTCGCCGTCGGGCTCCCGATCGTCTTCCTCGTCGGCCTGCTGTACGCGCTCGTCGCCTCGTTGACGACCGTCTTCGTCGTTCCGATCATGATACGAACCGACGGCGGCGTCCTCTCGGGGTGGCGTCGGCTCTGGAGGTCGATCCGATCGGCTCCGAAGCAGTATCTCGCCTACGTCCTCATCGGGTTCGTGTTGACGATCGCGACGGGGCTGCTCGTCTCCTTCGCCGTCGGAATTGCCGCGATAGCGCTGCTGATTCCGGTTGTGGTCGCCGGTGCGTTGGTCTACTGGACCGTCTCTTTCTCCTCGGCGGTCGGGATCGTTATCCTCGCCGCGACCGGCGGGCTGTTTTTCCTATCGATTGCCGTTCTGTGGCTTTTCCTCCAGGTCCCGGTGTTGGCGTATCTCCGCTACTACGCCCTCTTCGTGTTGGGTGATATCGAGCACTCCTTCGATCTCGTCTCCGAGCAACGCAACGCGGTACGGGGCTGACGGCGTCTCTCCGTTCGTTTCTCCTTTCTCACCGTATCAGACCCTTTTTACTCCCACATCCGATACGGAACGTTAATGACTCGAATCGTCGTGGTCGACAACCACGGGCAGTTCACCCACCTCGAACACCGCGCGCTGCGGGATCTCGGCGTCGACACGGCGCTTCTCGACAACGAGACGCCGCCGGCGGACGTCGACGCGGACGGGATCGTCCTCTCCGGCGGTCCCGACATGGATCGCATCGGACGCTCCACGGAGTATCTCGAGCTCGACGTTCCCGTCCTCGGCATCTGTCTCGGGATGCAACTCATCGCCGCCGAGCTCGGCGGCGAGGTCCGGTCGGGCGATTACGGCGGGTACGCGGACGTAACCGTCGAAATAACCGACGAGACGGACCCACTCGTCGGCTCGCTCGCGCCGGAGACGCGCGTGTGGGCGAGCCACGCCGACGAGGTGAAGACGGTTCCGGACGGCTTCGTCCGGACCGCGAAAAGCGATATCTGCCCGACGGAAGCGATGAGCGACACCGACCGGGACCTCTACGGCGTCCAGTGGCATCCGGAAGTCGCCCACACCGAGGAGGGCGAGGAGGTCTTCGAGAACTTCCTGGAGATCTGTAGCGGCGACGAATAGCCCCGTTCGCGATCGTTTCCGTGTCGCTCTCTCGCGGTCCTGTCCGTGTTCGGTGGTCGTGTTTCCGGACGCCTACCCGCGCAAGCCTCAACCCGAACGGGGACGTACCCTCAACCACTCCGATGTTGCCCCCCTTCACGCGTCGAACTCTGCTTTCGGCCGCCGTCGCCGGTACGACCGGCGTCGTGGCCGGCTGTCTGGGCGCTGACGACGAACCGGCAGAGGAACCCCCCGACGATCCCGACCCGGGGCTTCGGATCAACGGCCGGTTTCTCAGCTCCGCGTTCCCGATCGAGTTCGTCGATCCGGCGTTCGAGGCGTCGACGGGGTTTGCCGGCGACGCTCGGATCGCTTACGTCCACTGGCACGGCGAGGACAGCTCCCATTGGCATCAGTCGCCGCTGGAACTCGCCGCCGGCGGGACGCGGACGGGGCGGACCCGGTTTCTGCTCGACGGTGCCGATGCGATTTCGCTCGGCCCCGGGGAGACGTTCTCGCAGTCGGTCGCCCCCGCGGACGGGGCCTCCGAGGAGCTGTTGACGGTGACCGTCGAGGGCGACCGGGTCGAGATCACCGCCGTCGACACCGGCGAGGCGGCGCTGTCGTTCGAGCTGTGGGCCGACGGTGAACGCCGCTGGATCGCCCCGCCGCTTCCGGTGGAGATCGACTGAACGACTCCCCCGCAGTACCCGATCCGATCGTCCGATCGAGGGCGGGCGTTTATAACCCACCTGTACGCAGTATCCGGTGTGTTCACGTCGCCGTTGTTCGGGATCGCGACCCCTTCCGACCTGTTGCGTCTGCTTGCCGTCCCTGTCCTCGCGTGGGCCGCCTACCGGGACCTCGAGACGCGGCGGGTGCCGAACCGGACCTGGCTTCCGCTCGTGGCGGTCGGCCTTCTCGCGCTCGCCTTCGATCTGCTCGCCCTCGTGGGGGTTTCGGCGTTCGCGCGGCGGCTTTTCTTGATACAGACGCTTCTGTCGCTCGGCTTCGTCGCCCCGCTCGGCTACGTCTTCTGGCGGATCGGCGGTTTCGGCGGCGCGGACGCGAAGGCGATAATCACCCTCGCCGTCCTGTTTCCAGTGTATCCGACCTACGCCGTCCTCGGCGGTGCGTTTCCGGTTTATGAAGCCCCACTCGGCGTGTTTTCGTTTACGATCCTCTCGAACGCCGTCCTCGCCGGACTCCTGTATCCGGTTGTTCTGGCCCTTCGAAACGCGCCCCGAGGGGAGCTAACGCCCGCGATGTTCGTCGGTCGGCCCGTCGATATCGAGGAGCTGACCGCGGAGTACGGCCGGCTGCTCGAAGCCTCCGGCGGGTTCACCCGCCGTGGACTGGATCTCGACGCGCTGCGGATGTATCTCCGCTGGCGCGGTGTCAGCTTCGCCGACCTCCGGGCCGACCCGGAACGGTACCGGCGCTCCGCTCCGTCCGACCCGAACGACCCCGGTGACGGCGCTGTCGGTGACGATCGGGTCCTCGATGGGGGCGAGACCACGGAGCCGGTCGACGACGACCCGTGGGCCGCGGCGGCGTTTCTCTCCGAGCACGCCGCCTACGGCACGACGCCGGCTGCGCTTCGCGATGGGCTCGATGCGGTCTCGGAGCCGGATCGCGAAACCGTCTGGATCACGCCCGGGATCCCGTTTATTCTCCCGATCCTCGCCGGCCTCCTGGCCGCGTTGACGTTCGGCGATCTCCTGTTTTGGGCGCTCTCGGCGGTCGGTCTCTGAGACCGACCGCCCCGCGGCAGTATCCGCGACCGGCGAACCGCGTCCGGCTCTCGGCTATCTTTCTTTGAGCAGCGAGAGAATCCCGCCGTTCACGGCCGGGATGAAATCCCCCCACGAAGGGCGATACCGATCCGTCTCATACTGACGGACGAACGGACACACGACCCAGGCGGATCGAGCCGTCCGACGGAGCAAACGGCGGCTCACCCCTGGGCCGGTTTCATTTGATATCGTCCACCAGTATCAGGCCTCCGCTGTAACCTCGGCGTCGGCGTCGTCCGCTATGTCCTCGAGGGCCGAAATGGCCGCATCCCGGTATTTCGACAGCTCCGATCCGTACTGTGTTTCGGCCATCGTGGCGTACTTATCCGGCGTTGCGTCGCCCTCAGGCGACGTTTCCGAGGCCCCGCCGCCGAAGGCCTCGATCCGATCGAGGGTCCGTTCGGCCGTCTCGACGACCCAGCGGTTCCGGGTCGCGTCCTCGACAACCGAGATGGACTCGGGCCGAAGCGAGACGTTCACATCGCCCTCGTCGGTCTCGTAGGTCCGGGGCTTGCCGACGACCGTGACGTAGGCCGGCGTCTCGGTCTCACGGAGCACCGCCGTGGCCTCCGGCTGATACTGCCCGGCGTAGGTGAAAAACGTTCCAGTCGGGTCGACGATCCGGCCGCGCCAGTACTCGGAGTCGTCGCCGACGTCCTCGGTTTCGGTGAGGGTTCCGGCGACGAAGACGCGGTTGGCGCGCTGGCCGGTCGGCAAAAGCGAGTAGACCGGCGCTCGGTCGTCGTCGGACTCTTTGAACGTGTACGTTGCGTCGTTGAACTCGGCCGCGAAGGCGCGTCGGGCGACCTCGCGGGTGGGGACGGATGCACTCATTTATATCGACCTCGCTTTGATGAGCACGCGTTCTGTGTCTGTCGGCGCACCGAGGCGTTCGATGTCGTTGGCCAGCACGTATCGACCGAGCGTCGGCCCGGAAACGCGGTAATACCGGCCCAACACCGTCTCCCGCATCCGCTCGACGACGACCTCGGTGTCGAGGGCGTCCATCGCCATCTGCTGGGCTTCATCGAGCGTGATCCCGGTCAACTCCTCGGTCGACTCCTGGTTGAAGATCGTCTCGTGGATCTCGACGCCGTCGTCGAGGACCCCCTTGATGCGGAGATCGAACTCCCCCTCGACGTCGCCGTGTTCCGAACAGCGGCCGTTCTGGAGGACGCGGGTGCAGTCTTCCTCCGGGCAGCGTTTGATGAGCCCGGAGCCCGACTGGATGTCGACTAACGCGCCCTCGACCTCCGTCGAGTCGTCGCCGACCTCGATGTCGGTGTCGAGTTCCTCGATCGTCGTCGCGGAGTTGAGCTTTACCGAAAAGCGGCCCTGGTATTCGTCGGTGACGACGCCTTCGAGGCGGTACACCGCCCCTTCGTCGAGCTCGGGGAGGTCGCTTTTTGCCCATTTGGTGAACTTCACCGTCCCGGTCTCGTCGCCGAGTAAGCCGACCTGTGCGATCGAATCCGCGCCCGGCTCCCACAGATCGACGACCTTGACGGTGAGATCGAGCCACTCCTCGGGGGCGTCGATGTCGGCGACGGTCGCCGACTCGCTCGTCCCACCCGAGAGGTCGTCTCGATCCATGCCGGCCTCATCGAGATACGTCGAAACGATACTTCGTCTCGCCTCGTCGACCGGGACCCGGTACTCCGAGACGAGCGTCTCGAGGCGGGTTTCGATCTCGTCGACGCCGACATCGAGGCTGTCGGAGAACTGTTCGTGTATGTCTACCGCGTGCTCTCGCAGGTCTGTCATGGTGGGTTCCGTCTCCGCGTGTTTTCAGTGGGAGACGTACGCCGGTTGGTTCCTGATGGTATAAAAACCGTCGGTGGCGGGGTGAAAGTGAACGTTGATTCGGCCCCGCGGCGGTCCGGATCGCCGACGGGTCTTTTAGCGCCGCGTCCCTACGCCGCGTCGTGAGCAACCGTCGCCGCCTCGAACGGCTCCTGCGGGCGAAGCTCAACTCGGTCGGCAAGCGCTACGAGGAGACGAAACGCGCTTACACGGACGCCAAAACCGCCGCGCTCGCGAACCTCCCGACCGACGAGGAGGGCCGTGCACGGATCGTCTGTCGCCGGCACGCCGAAAAGCGCGCCGTTTCCCTCGACGACGACGGCCGCCCGGCGTGTTACGATCCGGAGCACCCGGACTGTCGGGGTTGTGTCGAGGACATCCGCGAGGAGCGGATCGAAACATGGTAGCCGGGCGTCGTTCGGCCCCCGACCGACGGCCGGGCGTATGAAGGACCCGGACGACAGTCGGTCTTCGGCCCTCGGATCGGGCGGTTACCGCTGGGTACTCACAACGGTCGCGTTCACGATCGCAGCGTGTCTCGTCGTTGCTGTGGGTGCGTTGACGCTGTTTTTGATCTCCGAACACGGCGGCCGGTTTATCGGTTCCGAACGAACGCGGAGCCTGCTCGCGCTCGGGGCTTTCATCGCGGTCGTCGCCGTCCCTGCCTATCTCCTCGCGGTCAGAAGTTCTCCGTGATGTGGCTCCGGATTGAACCGACCCGGCCCTCGTCGTACGTCCACATTCCGCGCCACGTGTTTCGATCCGTCTCGATCGCGACGAGCGCCGCCGGATCGACGCCGGGCGGCGAGTCGAACACGACGACCCACAACCGCCGGTACGGTTCCGTCCGATCGGTGTGGCGTTTCGGGCGATGAGCCGACTCAGATTCCGCGTATCGAGCCGCCGTCGATCGGGACCGCAACCCCGTTTATATACGACGCCCTGTCGCTCGACAGCCACGCCACGGTGTCACCCAGCTCCCGCGGATCGCCGATCCGACCCAGCGGAACCCCGTCCGCCCAATCGTCGAGTCCGGCCTCGTAACTATCGTACTCGCCGCGATCGACGCTGGCGTCGATGAGGTCTCCGATCCGGCTCGTTTCGTGTGCACCCGGGAGCACGCTGTTGACCCGGACCGATGGCGCGAACTCGTCGGCGAGACTCTTTGTCAGTCCGAGGACCGCCCGCCGAACCGCGTTCGAGAGGACGAGTTCGTCGATCGGTTCCTTGACCGTTCGGGAGGTGATCGTCACGACGCTCCCGCCCCCGTCTGCCGACAGCGTCGGATACGCCGCCCGGACCGTCCGGACGACACTCATCACGAGCAGATCGTAGGCGTCGTACCAATCGCCGTCGTCGGTATCGAGAAACGATCCCGGTGGCGGCCCGCCGGCGCTCGTAACGACGTGATCGAGGCGGCCGAACGCCGCGACCGTCCTGTCGACGAACGTCTCGACGTCGTCCGGCTCAGTAATGTCCGCCCGAACCGCGAGTACGTCGCCGTCGCCGGCCGCTTCGAGTCGCTTCTCGGCGCCCGCGAGGCGATCCTCGTCGCGCCCACAGACCGCCACGTCGGCTCCTGATTCGGCGAGCGCTTCGGCGCTTGCGAGCCCGAGCCCGCCGCTGCCGGCGGTGACGAGCGCCGCGTTCCCGTCGATTTCGAGATCCATACCGCCGCCACGACCGCCGCGGATAAAAACAGTTGCCGTCCGGCGCTTGTGGCGTACACGCCCCCCGTCTACGTCCGAACCGTCACGTTACCGCCGTTCGTGACGGTCACCGTGATTTCGCGTTGAACCGCACGCCCCTGGACCGCATCCCCGGCCGCGTCCCCGATCAGCTTCATAAGCTCGGGGGCCGTCCGGCTGACCTTCACGTCGGCGTCGTCACAGGCCGAATACACCCGGTTCGGGACGTCATAGAGGTCGGTCCCACGCTCGATGCGCAACCGAACCGGGGCCGTCAGGGCATCGGCGAAGGCGACTGTCTCCCTCGCTTTGGAGATGTTTTCCCTGGCGCTCGACTCGACGCTCGAGACGTTCGCACGCGAGGTGCCGAGCGATTCGGCGATCTCTGCCTGTGGGATGTCCTGTTCGCGGAGCGCGAGCACTTCGGCCTGTCGACGCGTCAACACGTTCGTGTCCGCCTCGAAGCCGGCCTGCTCGAGCAGTTCGTCGGCGTTGTGCTCTGTCATTCGATCGGTGTTCGTTGTCCGTTCGTTTGCTGTGCGTCCGCGTGCCGTTCGTTTGCTGTGCGTTCGTTACCCATCGCGGTTTCTCGCTGCCGGTTCGGACACCCGTTTCGCCCGGTGGCCGGCGTCTCCCTCTCCCCGCCACCGGAGATGTCGCCCACGCGCTGCGGTGTCGGTTAGTTACCCCAGAAGTTCTCGCGGCTGCCCAACCGGCCGCGGTCGAGTGCTTTCTCGCGGTCGCTTCGGTCGTCCGACCCCTCGTTTTCGGCTTCCTCGGTGTCGTCATCGGCCGCCTCCTCCTCCTCCTCCATCGGCAGCCGTTCGATCTCGTCGGCGCGGGCGTGATTCGAACGGACTTCAGTTATTTTGACTCGCGCGCGGGCCTCCGGCAACACGCCGTCGACCATGACGATGAACCCGTCTTCCGTCCGGCCGACGCCGGCACCCGACTCGTGGATGTCATCGACGTCGACGACGACTTCCTCGCCGAGTTTGACCGGCTGCTGTTTGAGGTCACGGATCGGCTGGCTGTAGTGAGAGCACCACTCGGCACCGCCTCGGTCGCCGTAGTGTTGACAGCCCATGCCTTCGATGCGTTCGGAGAAACTGGGACAATCGTCCGCGAGTGGGCATTCGGGCATACCCGTTGTTGCCTCCCGTCCGATTAAACGCTTGTGGGTCGCCCGACCTGACCGAAACGCCCTCTCGGGCGTGTTTCCGCGGGAACGGGGCGGTTCATACCACCAGTAGCTCCACTCCGATCACCAGCACGCAGAGAAAGACGTGCTCGCCGTCGACGACGAACCCATAGAACAGCGGTCCCCGATCCGGCTCCGCAAACGGGATGTAGGCGAAAACGTACCCGAGAAAGCCGAGCAAGACGAGAAACCGGGAGGGGACGACGCCGACCGAAACGACAGCCACGACGCCGACCGCGGCGGCGGCGGTCACCGCAAGCGAACCGGTTCGGGTCGCCTTCGGCCCGAAGACGATCGGGGCGGTCCGGATCCCTTCCGCTCGGTCGCCTTCGATGTCCTTGATGTCGAAGATCGCCGCCGCGACGGTTAACATAACGGTAAAGAACCCGGACAAAAAGAGGATCGAAGGCGTCGCGACGGTTCCGTAGTACACCCCGACGCCGAGCGGGATGATCCCCCACGAGACGCCCACGATGAGGTTCTTTACCAACAGGACCCGCTTCAGTTGAAACAGCGAATACAGAGCGGCCGCAACCGCCGGAAGCGCGAGAAACGGCGCACCGGGGAGTCCGATCGCGACCGCCCCCGCGATCGCGAGGAGATACAGCACGACGCCCCCGACGAACAGCGGACGCCCGTACCGTTCGGTGAAATCGGCACGGCCCGGAACGTTCTCGCGATCCTCCTCGATGTCGGTGATCCGGTTGAGGCTGTAGACGAAAAACGTCGCGGCGAAGACGATAAAAAGCGCGATCGGATCCGGATCGAGTCCGGCCAAAAGCATCGTCGAGAGCGCGACACTCGTCGCCGCGGCTGAAATGAACAGATTACTGTGAACGAGCGCCAGAGCCACCTCTGTGAGCGTGTCTCCCAGCGCCCGTCCGTGCGTACCGATCCGTTCCATCCGGTGGCCAACCGACCGGATATACGTCTCCGAACCGGTTACCGTTTGTGTCGGGTGTTGCCGGTGTCGATCGCCGGCGATGTCGGTCAGGCGTCAGTATCGATCAGGGTGACGGGACCGACTGTGTCGGTCCCCCGACCGACGTTCAGGTCGGTCAGTCGAAGCGCTGATTACACGGCGGCCCGACCTACGAACGAATGTTGTCGTCCTCGTGGAAACGCGACATCGCAAGCGGCCTCATCGTTCTCGTTCCGCTTTTCGTCACGGCTTACGTCGTCGCCTTCGTTTATCAGGCGATCGCCAACCTCCCGTTCTTCGAGACGACCCTGCAGGGCGTCCCCGTCTCGGTTCGCGTGCTCATCACGGTGGTCCTTTTCGGACTGCTCGTCCTCGCCGTTGGTTACCTGATGCGGACCACCGTCGGCGACATCCTCGAGGAGTTTCTCGACGCGTTGATGAACCAGCTCCCGGGGCTCCGGGTGGTTTATAACGCCTCGAAGATGGCCGTCGAAACCGCCGTCAGCGGCCCCGACGAACTCCAGACGCCGGTCAAACTCGAGACGTGGAACGGGATGCGGATGACGGCGTTTAAAACCGGTAAAACGACCGACGACGGCCGCGACGTGCTCTTTTTGCCGACCGCTCCGAACATCACGACCGGTTTCGTCATCGAGGTCGAACCGGAACGCTACACCGTGATCGATGAAACCGTCGAGGACTCGCTGACCCGCATCTTAAGCGCCGGTTTCGGCGAGAGCAACGACCGCGGCATCAGCATCGACGTCCGCGAGGAGTCGCTGTCGGATCGGTTCAAAACCCCCGAGAAAAGCGAGGAGTGACGCACCACGGCTCGGCGGTTTCGGCGAACCACGCTTTTTATACTGTGGCCGATTCCAGACACGGTATGGTAGTCGAAACCGTCGCGGTGGCGATATGGGCCATGCTCCCCGCCTATATCCCGAACAACGTCGCCGTGTTGGCCGGCGGCGGTCGACCGATCGACGGCGGCCGGACCCTCGACGACGGTAACCGGCTCCTCGGCGACGGCAAAACGTGGCGCGGAACGGCCTTCGGTACCGCCGCCGGCGTCGTCGTTGCGCTCGTTCTCAACCGGATCCACCCCTTCGTCAGCGGGGTCGTCGTCGCCGATCCGTTTCCGATCGCCGCGGCGGTCTCGTTGGCGTTCGGCGCGATGCTCGGCGACATTCTCGCCTCGTTTCTGAAGCGGCGGACCGGCCGGCAACGCGGGGCCGTCTTCCCCGGTGTCGATCAACTCGACTTCGTCGTCGTTTCGCTCGTTTTGACCGCGGTCATCGCGACCGGCTGGTTCCTCGATACGTTCACGCTACCCGTGGTCGTCGCCGTTCTCGTGTTGACGCCGCTTTTACACGTCTCGACGAACGCGATCGCCTACGCCGTCGGGCTGAAGGACGAACCCTGGTGAACCCACCCCGAGCTCGAGCCTCGGGGCTTCCTGCTTTCACGACGCGCTTTGTGAAGTACTTCGGGGACAAGCCCTTCGAGACGCTTCGCGTCTCGTCATCACGGAAGACTTCGTCTTCCGTACGACCCCGAGGCACTCTCGCTGTATCTCTGTAGATTCGAACCGCAGGAGTTCGCTTTCTTAG